>OLOY01000644.1_pt1 | contig 21342 bp, 5 predicted proteins | sample 1672771 | NCBI WGS metagenome assembly OLOY01 (sample SAMEA3136722, study PRJEB25190) | human gut metagenome
TGTTTAATATGATATGCATCGGTAAATAGCCATATATTAACTGTATTTTTACTTTTTAAAATAGTTATAAAATATTTTATTATATTCATATAATCTGATAGTTTTATGCAAGGAGTAAGACGAGATGAACCGAATTTTTAAAGTAATCTGGAGTCGTACAAAGGGATGTTATGTCGTTGTAGCTGAAACAGCGAAGAATATGTCGAAACGATCGACAATGACAACGGTATTTGCCAAGATGTCTGGGTCTGTAATTGCTACGGCTTTATTTATGTCCATGATGTCTCCAATGATCGTGCATGGGAGTACTATTGTACAAGGGGCCGGTGCTCAGGCTAAAAATGGCACTGTAGCGATAGGTGACAATAGTACAGCAATGGCAGATAACAGTGTGGCTTTGGGCACAGGTGCTACTGTTACAAAAACTAATAGGGCTAATGTTGGTAATGTGCAAGGTGTTGCAATCGGAAGAAATGCAAGCGTTGAAGTCAATAATGGTGTTGCCATTGGTAATTTGACAAAAGTAGCTTCTTTAAATGGCTTTGCCCTTGGTAATACATCTTGGGCCGGATATGATGAGGCCGGTAACTATGTAGGTGCCGATAACGATCAGGCATTTGGTACTAATGCCAGAGCTTGGGGTGGATCCTCTATGGCCTTTGGTAATAATGCTAAAGCTGCTGCCGGTGGTGCCGTTGCAATGGGTAACGGGTCGCAGGCAAGAGGTAAATGGGCCGTTGCAATCGGTAATAATGCACAAGCTAAGGGAGAAGGGTCCAGAGCTCTTGGTGTAAACTCCTATGCAGTAGGACTCAACTCCATTGCAATGGGCTGGGAAAGTAATGCCCGTGAGGATTCTTCTATAGCTATTGGTACAGATTCTGACTCAGTTCAGAAAAATAGTATTGCCATCGGTAATCGTGCAGTTAGTTATGCAGAGGATAGCGTTACACTTGGTAGAAATACAACAGTAGGGAAAAATCATATTCGTTCTGTTGCATTAGGTGCAAATTCTGCAACTGCGGATACTCATAGTACACCGAATCAACTTGTAAATGGTTTGTGGTATAAGAATTTAGCGGGGGGAACGGCAGATTCTACCCTAAGTATCGGTAATGATACGGTAAAACGTACGATTACAAATGTGGCAGCAGGGCGTATGAATCCCTCGTCTACAGATGCTATTAATGGTAGTCAACTATATGCCGTAGCAAATAGCTTGGGTAATTTAGCCACTACTACTAAAAATATCCTTGGTGGTAATGCAGCGCTCGATCCTGATACCGGTAAATTAACGATGAGCGATATCGGTTTTACAGGTAAAAGCACGATTCACGATGCTATTAGATATAATAAAGACAATATCGATAAAGGATTGTTCTTTTATGGTGATAACTTTGTTCAGAACCAAGTAAAATTAGGTGACACAGTAAGAATAAAAGGTGGCGCTAGCGGTGCTTTGGCTGACAACAATATTGGAGTTCAAGCAGACGGAAATGGCACACTAAATGTGAAATTGGCTAAAAAATTAACTGGTTTGGATAGCGTAACAGCAGGAACTGCTACGATTGATAATAAAGGGGTGTCTGTAGGCAATAAACTCTATGTGTCAACCGGTGGCCTTAATGCCAATAATCAACAGCTTAGAGGTGTTGCAGACGGTACAGGTAGTCAGGACGCAGTTAACTACGGTCAGTTGCAACGAGCAATTAACGGTACAGCTAAAGAAGCCATTGTAAAAGCAAATGATGATGGTAATATTACGATAAGGGAAAACTCAACGGCGAAAGGTGGTAAAGAATATACTGTCGGCTTAAACTATAAGATTACTGTAGGGAAAGGGGCGGCCTCGCATCCTGTAACCATAGATAGTGGTACAGGAACGGTCACAGGTCTTACCAATACATCATGGAATGTAAATAATCCAGCACCTGTTACAGGGCGTGCTGCTACGGAAGATCAGTTAAAGCGGGTTAATGAGAGAGTTAATTCCAATCAGTATTTTATTAATCAAAATACGCAGAATATCTCAGATAACTCAAGCCGTATTGGTGCCAATGCACGAAATATCACAAAAATACAAGGTGATATTACTACTAATAAGAATGATATTAACACTATCAATAATACTCTTGAAAAAGGGCTCTATTTTAGCAGCGATACAGGTGCTTCGATTAAGAGAAAATTAGGTGATACTCTAGTCATTAAAGGCGGTGCTACAGGGGCATTATCCGATAATAATATTGGTGTTGTATCCGATGGTACCGGTAGATTGACTGTAAAGTTGGCAAAATATTTAACAGGATTAGAGAGCGTTAATGCAGGAAATACTACTATTAGTAAAAATGGTTTGAGTGTAGGTGCTAGAACCTATGTAACACCTGATGGCATCAATGCTAATAATCAAAAGATTACTGGTGTTGCTAATGGTACAGCGCCTGATGATGCAGTTAACTTCAGTCAATTGCAAAATGCTATTGGTGGTACTGCTAAGGCCACTACGGTAAAAGGGAAAGACGCGAACGTAACCGTAACAGAAGGTACCAACGCAAATGGTGGTAAGGAATTCACTGTTGGATTGGGTAATAAACTTGCGGTAGGTACGGCACATCCTGTAACTGTGGATGGAACTGCAGGGACTGTAACAGGCCTTACTAATACAGCTTGGAATGTAAATAATCCACAAGCCGTAACCGGTCGTGCTGCAACGGAAGATCAGTTAAAAACTGTTAATACGCAAGTTAATACAAATAAGGATAAAATAGCTCAAAACACAACTGATATTGCTCAGAATACGACTGATATAGCTCAAAATACTACTGATATCGGTAAAAATAAGACTGATATTGCACAAAACAAGCAAAATATTACTCAGAACACACAAGATATTGCGACCAATAAAAATGCTATCTCTACAATCAATACAACTATTGCTAAAGGTCTTAACTTTGATGGAGACAGCGGTGCTGCAATCAACAAACAGTTGGGCGATAAGCTTAGCATCAAAGGTGGTGCCGCAGCTGCGAATTTGACGGACAATAATATCGGTGTCGTATCTGATGGCAGCACATTAAATGTGAAACTAGCTAAAACATTAACCGGTTTGGATAGCGTAACGGCCGGGGGTACAGCTATCAATAGTAGTGGTTTGACCGTAGGCGGCAAGACTTATGTAACACCGAACGGCATCAATGCGAATGACAAGAAAATAACTAATGTTGCTGATGGCGAAGTGGCGACTAACTCTAAAGAGGCAGTTAACGGCGGTCAACTTCATGCGGCTAAAACCGAATTAAATAGCAACATTAATGATGCTAAAACTGAATTAAACAAGAATATCGGTGATGCCAAAACTGAACTTAATAAAAATATTAATGACGCTAAAACTGAACTGAACGGCAATATAGATACTGCTAAAACAGAGCTAAACAATAATATATCGACTGCGAAGAATGATGTGATTAATACAGGCCTCAAGTTTGATGCGGACACAGGCGGAACTAAGACGAATAAACTAGGTTCTAAGGTAACGGTAAATGGCGATGATAATATCACGACAGAAATCAGTCAAACTGGTGACGATACTAAGATTGGTCTTAAATTAAAGAAAGATCTCAATGTTACTACTGTTACTGCCGCTGATACTGTGAAAGCTGGTACTGTGATCATGGGTAAACAAGCTGGTGGTGCAGGCGGTGCAAACGGTAACTTTGTGACAGGACTCGATAATAAGTCTTGGAACGCGGATAATCCTCAAGCTGTAAGTGGTCGTGCTGCAACGGAAGATCAGTTGAAATCCGTTAATGATAAGGTCAATACAAATGTAACCAATATCAATAAAGGATTAAACTTTAACGGTGATAGCGGTGCTGCGATTAATAAAAAATTAGGCGATACTGTTACCATTAAAGGTGGTGCTACAGCGGACCTTACGGATAATAATATCGGTGTCGTGTCTGATGGCAGCACATTAAATGTGAAATTAGCTAAAACATTAACCGGTTTGGATAGCGTAACAGCTGGCGGAACAACCATCAATAGCAGTGGTTTGACCGTAGGCGGTAAGACCTATGTAACGCCGAGTGGTATCAATGCAAATAATCAAAAGATTACCGGTCTAGCAAAAGGCACAGATCCTACTGATGCGGTTAACTTCAGTCAGTTACAGGATGCTATCGGTGGAACCGCTAAGGCAAGTACTGTGAAAGCTAAAAACAGCAATATCACTGTAGAAGAAGGTACAAATGCAGCCGGCGGTAAGGAATATACTGTCGGATTAGGGGATAAAATCACTTTAGGAACTGCTAATCCTGTATCTGTTGATGGTACTACAGGCACAGTAACTGGCCTAACCAATACTGCTTGGGATGTAAATAATCCGCAAGCCGTAAGTGGTCGAGCTGCAACAGAAGATCAGTTGAAATCTGTTAATACGCAAGTTAACACAAACAAGGATAAAATAGCTCAAAACACAACTGACATTGCTCAAAATGCGACTGATATTGGTAAGAATAAACAAGATATAACTAAGAACAAGGCTGATATTGCTCAAAATACGACTGACATCGGTAAAAATAAGACTGATATTGCACAAAATAAACAAAATATTGCTCAAAATACGCAAGATATTACGACCAATAGAAATGCTATTTCTGCCATCAATACGACTATTGCTAAAGGTCTTAACTTTGATGGAGATAGCGGCGCTGTAATTAACAAACAGTTGGGTGATAAGCTTAGCATCAAGGGCGGTGCAGCGGCTGCTAACTTGACGGACAATAATATTGGTGTCGTATCTGATGGCAGTACGTTAAACGTGAAGTTAGCTAAAACATTAACTGGTTTGGACAGCGTAACAGCTGGTGGCACAATCATCAATAGTGGTGGTTTGACCGTAGGCGGTAAGAATTATGTATCTCCAAATGGCATCAATGCGAATGATCAAAAGATTACCAATGTTGCTAATGGCGATGTGGCGGCTAACTCCAAAGATGCGGTGAACGGCGGTCAATTGCATGACACTAAAACTGAGTTAAATAAAAACATTAGCGATACTAAGACCGAGTTGAATAAAAATATCAGTGATACTAAAACTGAACTCAACAAAAATATTGGTGACGCTAAAACTGAACTTACCAACAAAGGCCTTCGTTTTGATGCGGATAATAACGCTGAAAAAACGAATAAACTAGGCTCTAAGGTAACAGTAAACGGCGACGACAATATTACGACGGAAATCACGCAAACCGGTGACGATACGAAGATAGGTCTTAAATTGAAGAAGGATCTTAATGTTACATCTGTTACGGCTACGGAAACTGTGAAAGCCGGCACTGTAACCATGGGTAAACAAGCCGATGGTGCAACCCCTGCTAATACGGGTAATTACGTAACAGGTCTTGATAATAAGACATGGAGCGTAACTAATCCTACTGCTGTTAGCGGACGTGCTGCAACAGAAGATCAATTGAAGACAGTTACTGAAGCTATCAAAACTCAAGGTGCTAATGCAACGGACTTCAGTCTTGTTGCTAATCCTGCGGCGGGTTCCAATGGTGACTATACTGTAGCTGCTAACGGTGACGTGGCATTGACCGTACAGGATAAGAATCATCCGGATAAAACAAAAACCGTAACGATTAAAGATGTAGCATCTAAATCCGAAGTGGACAAAGGCTTGAATTTTGACGGTGATTCTGGCACAACTATTAACAAGAAGCTAGGTGGTACTGTTGCCATTAAAGGCGGAGCTGCAGCTGCAGATTTAACTGATAATAATATTGGTGTCGTATCTGATGGCAGTACGTTAAACGTGAAGTTAGCTAAAACATTAACTGGTTTGGACAGCGTAACAGCTGGTGGCACAATCATCAATAGTGGTGGTTTGACCGTAGGCGGTAAGAATTATGTATCTCCAAATGGCATCAATGCGAATGATCAAAAGATTACCAATGTTGCTGATGGTAATATTGCGGCTAATTCCAAAGACGCGGTTAACGGCGGTCAATTACATGAAGCTAAAACTGAGTTAAACAAGAATATCGCTGATACAAAGACTGAATTAAATAAAAACATTGGCGATACTAAAACCGAATTAAATAAAAATATCGCTGACACTAAAACTGAACTCAACAATAATATTAATGACGCTAAGACTGAACTGACCAATAAAGGTCTTCGTTTTGACGCAGATAATAATGATGCAAAAACGAATAAATTAGGCTCCAAGGTAACGGTAAACGGCGACGATAATATTACGACGGAAATCACGCAAACCGGTGACGACACTAAGATTGGTCTAAAATTGAAGAAAGATCTTAACGTTACCACTGTTACGGCTACAGAAACTGTAAAAGCCGGTACTGTAACCATGGGTAAACAAGCCGATGGTGCAACCCCTGCTAATACAGGTAACTACGTGACAGGGCTTGATAATAAGACTTGGGACGCAGGTAAAGTCGTATCCGGTCGTGCTGCAACAGAGGATCAATTGAAACAAGCTTTGGCGGGTCAAACTGATACAGGTCTCAAATTCAATGCCAATGTAGGCGGTGTACAAACCAATAAATTAGGCTCTACTATCACTGTTCAAGGTGAAGGCAAAGCTGCTGATACCGACTATAGTGGTGACAATATTAAGACTTTCATCAAACAAGATGCAGCAACAGGTAACACGACTATCGATGTGAAGATGAACAAAAATCTTAAGGCTGAATCCGTGAAAGTCGGTAAAGACGGTAAGGAGGGCGTATCTCTTACAGGTCCAGATACGGCGAATGGCACTGATGGTAAGGTAGCTGTTACAGATAAAAACGGCAAGGATGCGGTGTCCATGTCCGGTAAAGACGGTATAGGTCACATCGGTTTAACTGGTAAAGATGGTCGCAGTGCGGATATTATCGCTGATAAAGGTGCTGCTGATGTTAATGGAAATGAAATCACGCGCATTAAATATCAAGATGAAAATGGCACAACCCATGAAGTAGCAACCAAAGACGATGGTATGAAATACGGTGGTGACTCCGGTACTACCATCAAGAAGAAACTTAATGAACAATTGGACATTAAGGGTGGTGTTACAAGTGAAGATGAGTTGACCGAAAACAATATCGGTGTTATTAGCAAAAATAATATCCTTAATGTTCGTTTGGCAAAAAATCTTAAAGGTCTAGATTCCATAACTTTCAACAATGGTACTAATGGTGCAAACGGTAAAACCGTTGTAAATGGTGAAGGTATGACCGTTCAAGATAAGGATGGCAATCCGTTGACTGCTGTTACAAAGGACGGCGTGAAGATTACCAACGGTCCATCCATGACGAAGGACGGTATCGATGCGTCCAACAAGAAGATTACGAATGTAGCTGATGGTACTGATTCTAAGGATGCGGTTAATAAATCCCAATTAGATAAAGCCGCAGCAGCTGCTACTACAACAGTAACGGCAGGTAATAATGTCCAAGTAGATAAGACCACTAATGCGGACGGTTCTACAAATTACAAAGTGGGCCTCAAAGACCAAGTAACAATGGGATCTGATGCTACGAAACAAATTGCAATGGATGGTACAACAGGCACTATCAAAGCCGGTGACAACATTACTATCGATGGTAACAAAGGCACCATTAAAGCAGGTGATAAAGTTGAAATCGATGGTGATAAGGGCACAATCAAGGCCGGCACTGTAGCGATTGACGGTATAAACGGTACAATTAAGGCCGGAGATAAGGTAACTATCGACGGTAAAGATGGTAAGATCGCGGCAGGTAAAGTATCTGTTGATGGCAAGGACGGTCATGTGACAGGTTTGGAAAACAAAGATTGGGATCCTAACAATATTACAAGTGGTCGTGCTGCTACAGAAGATCAATTGCAGAAGTCCCATAAAACCTTGGATAATAAGATTAATAACTTAGGTGATGACATTACGAAGAAAGGTATGGATTTTGCCGGTAATACAGGCGATTTCCACCGTGATTTAGGTCAAAAGGTTACTATCAAAGGTGAAGGTCAAGGGGCTGATAGTGATTATTCCGGTGAAAATATCAAAACAGTAGCCGAAAATGGTAATGTTACTATTAAAATGGCTAAGAATCTTAAGACTGATAGCGTTACTACCAAAACGGTCACTGCCGATACGGTAACGACTGATAAGGTGAAAGTCGGCAAAAACGGTCAAGATGGCGTTTCCATTACAGGTCCAGACGCTGCGAATGGTACAGACGGCAAAGTAGCTATTACAGGTAAAGACGGTAAAGATGCTGTATCTATGTCCGGCAAAGATGGCGTTGGTCATATCGGTTTAACTGGCAAAGATGGTCGCAATGCAGATATGATTGCTGATAAGGGTGATTCTGATCTAGGAGGTAATGCTATTACTCGTATTAAGTACCAAGATGAACAGGGCAAGACACATCAAGTGGCAACTAAAGACGATGGTATGAAATACGGTGGTGATTCCGGTAATGTGATTAACAAAAAACTTAACGAACAGGTAAACGTAATCGGTGGTATTACTGATGCTAGCAAGTTGACTACAGAAGATAATTTAGGTGTTGTATCCGATGGTACCGGCAATCTCAAGGTTCGTATGGCGAAAGATTTGAAAGGTCTTACGTCAGTAACGACTAAGGATGCCGCAGGTAACTCTACGGTTGTGAACGGCAGTGGCATAACCATTACTCCTGCTAGCGGTAACATTGTAAGCCTTACTAAAGATGGATTGAATAACGGTGGTAAAACAATTAGCAATGTAGGTCCTGGTGTAAACGGCACGGATGCGGTTAACGTAAATCAATTGAAAGGAGTTACAGAGGGCATGGCCAATGCTATTAATTCCGTGGCGGGCGAAACGCAACGTGTAGGTGCTCATGCGGCGGCTATGTCTGCGTTGAAACCGATTCAATATGATCCGTTAGAACCAACTCAAGTGATGGCTGGTATTGGTAATTACAGAGGCGAAACTGCAGCAGCTTTAGGTGTTGCTCACTACACATCGGAAGACACTATGTTCCATGCAGGCGTATCTGTTGGTAGTCGTCATAATATGGTGAATGCTGGTGTAACTCGTAAATTCGGTTCTTCTGATGAGAAGAAGGCTATTCCTGAACGCTACAAGGGCGGTCCTATCAGTTCTATGTACGTAATGCAGGATGAAATGACCGCTTTGAAAGCTGAAAATGCACGCATGAAAGCGCAGGATGAAAAATTAACTGCAGACTATGCGGCATTAAAAGAAGATAATCTTCGTCTACAGAAAGATAACGAAGAAACTAAGCGACAATTGGCTCTTATTATGAGTCGTTTAGGCATGTAAATCATATAAACTTCATTTTATATTCATGTGGTAAAATCTGTTGATGTACCAGAAAATACCCATGAAGATTAGATGATTTTAACTCTATATGGTATATAAAATGAAAGAACGAAAGTCTACTGTGAAAAGACTTTCGTTCTTTTTTTGTATTTGACTTCACAAACCTTTCATAATAGTGTATAATACAGAACATATAATTTTAATCGAAAATTATGAATGTGATTAATTTACTATAAAATCATTAGTTTTAGATTATAAGTGTTGTTTGGCCCATTGTAGCAAGGGTTTTTATGATTGAAAATATATTTAAATGAGTAAGAAAATCAATTTTTAAAAGAAGTTTAAAGTTCTGAAAATAAATGAGCGAAATGTGAAAAAATATATTTACATTCATAAACTAATCTGATATTTTATATGTATAGTAATTAAATTTTTGATGAAAATTTTATTATTTTTAGTGTTTTAGTGTTGGTTTTAGAATCCCTTATAAAACTGTGTGAAAGGTAGGTACTACTAAATGAATCGTATTTATAGGGTAATTTGGAGTCAGGTACGGGGCGCATATGTCGTTGTATCTGAAATCGCAAAAAGCCATACTCGTGGCTCCAAAAGCTTTGTTAGTAATTCTGCTAAAGCTTCGGTAAAAGTTGGTTTGGCGGCTATGGTTTTAACCTGTGGTAGTGGGTTGATTTCGGGTGTTGATGCAGCACCTGTTAGAGGCCTTTCTTTGGCTCCTGGTGAAGGACATAATGATGGAATTTTAAAGACGATTAATTTATTTGTAGATTCACTTGTGAAATTCGAAATGATGGTGGGTTTACGTATTTATATCCTAGCGAAAAGGCTCCTACTATTCAGATGTATGATTACAAAACACCGGGCAATCCAGGACTAGGATATTTATATACAAATAATAAGGTGTTTGGCATCCAAATTGGTAACAATGCAAACGCCCGTGCTAATGATGGTTCTGTGTCTGGTATTTCTATTGGTGATTATTCCCAATCTCGTGCGTTGGGTATCGGTTTAGGCCACTATGCTCAATCTGAACAAATCGGTGCTATTGCTGTCGGTTCGGCTTCAAAGGCAAAGGGTTTTAACTCCTTGGCTATGATGCGTCAAGCCTATGCAGGCGAACAATATGCGGCGGCTATAGGTACAGCAGCATCTGCACAAGGTAAAGCTAGCTTGGCTATGGGTCACTCCGCATTAGCAACAGGTGATCAATCCATTGCTATCGGCTCTGCAAATCCAAATCCTAAATATGATGATAAAGGCACACCGTATACAGCATATGATGAAACAACTAATACCCAAGCTAATGCAGCTCGTTCCGTTGCTATTGGTCAAGGTGCTAAATCAAATACTGATGATAGTATAGCTATGGGTACAGGTGCTAATGTAGCGGCAGGTAGAAATTATAAAGGTGAAAACTTTACTCATGGCATAGCTATCGGCAGTAATGCCCTTTCTCAGGGAATACAAGGTGTAGCTATCGGTAACAGTGCAGCACATTATCGTGATAATGGGGTTGCTCTTGGTAACAATGCCAAAACTCGTGCAATGGACGGCATAGCTATCGGTAATAATGCTGAATCCGGTATTCAAAATGACCCTCAATATAAAGTAAATAACTCCGTTGCTGTAGGTAACTCTGCGCGTGCTCATGGTGGTTCCGGCGTGGCATTGGGTAATGATACATATGCATTGGGCGGATCTTCTGTAGCAGCCGGTAATGCGGCATGGGCATTAGGTGAACGTTCTACAGCTATCGGTAATAACGCTCATTCCGAAGGTTACGGCTCTATTGCTATGGGTCGTGAAGCTAGTGCTTTGAGTACTCAAGATGGGGACAAGAAAAATGTTGTGGCTATCGGTGATGATGCACAAGCAACTGGTTCTCGTTCCATCGCATTGGGCGTAAGCGCTCAAGCAGGTACATTAGAACGTGTACGTGATCGTAGTGTTTATAAAGATAATCCTGAATTAATCACTAAACTTAAAGCTCAAAAAGAAGTAACTGATGCTGTAGCAATCGGTAGTGAAGCAAGTGTACAAGCAAACGAAGGCTTAGCTCTTGGTAGCAATGCGACAGTAAATAACGTTCGTGGCGTTGCGTTAGGTGCTAAATCTGAAACAACGGCCCCTGTGAGCACTGCTAGTGAAACTATTAACGGCTTGAAATATAACTATGCCGGTGGCACTGCTGATTCCACAGTTAGCGTTGGTAACAATTCTACAAAACGTACAATCACTAACGTAGCTGCTGGTCGTGTGAATGCACAATCTACAGATGCTATTAATGGCAGCCAATTATATGGCGTTGCTAATGCAGTGGGTAATGTAGCTAACAGCACTAAGAATATCTTAGGCGGTAATGCTCAGGTTGACCAAAACGGTACTATCACCATGACTAACATTGGTGATACAGGTAAAAATACCGTTCATGAAGCTATTAAATCTGCAAACCAAGGTTGGGAACTTCAAGTTGACGGTAGAAAGCTAAAAGATGTAAAAGCGCCTAATCGTACAGTTAACTTTAAAGCTGGTAAAAATATTGCATTAGAAGGCTCCGGAGATAATGTTACGGTTGCAACTGTTGAAGATGCAAGCTTCAACTCCGTTACAATAGGTAATGTATCCATGAGCACAAGAGGTATCAATGCTGGTGGTAATCAAATCACTAATGTAAAATCCGGTGGCGATACATTAACAAATGCGGCTAATATCGGTGATATCTCTCGTATTGCGGCTAAATACGATAAATACTTACAACGTGGTGCTGCTACTTATGAAGCAAACGGTAATGGCAAGATTAACATGACCGGTACAAACGGTTTGACCGCTGAAGTAACAGGTTTGAAAAATACTTATGTTACATCCGGTACAGTATCCAATGACGGTAAGAGATTGACATTGACACGTAATGATAATCAAACATTCGATGTTGATATCTCTAAAATCTCTAATGGTCTTTCCAAAACTGACTACCGCTTGATTGCAAACCCTGCAGCAGGCAGTAACGGCGAATATAAAGTAGCTGCTGACGGTAGCATGACATTGACTGTTGCGGATGCTGATGGTTCCAACCCTAAACAAGTTAAGTTGACGAACCTTGCTTCTAAAGAGCAACAAGATATTAATACTACTAATATCACAAATAACACTAACAAAATCGCTAAAGGCTTAAGCTTCCAAGGCGATAACAATGTTAAAATCAATAAACAACTTGGTGATACTTTAGGTATTACTGGTGGCGCTACAGGTGCTTTATCTGACAACAACATCGGTGTTGTAGCTAAAGACGGCAACCTTAATGTTAAGTTGGCAAAAGACCTAACAGGTTTGAACAGCGTAACTGCAGGTTCTGTTCGTGTAGGTAAACATAGCGACAATAAAAACTATGTAACTGGTTTGGACAACAAAGAATGGAATGTTCAAAACCCTACAATCACATCTGGTCGTGCAGCAACTGAAGATCAGTTGAAAAAAGTGTCTGATGAAATCAAGACTACTAATGCAGCGAAAACAGATTACCGTTTGATTAACAATACAAATTCTGCAGATGGTTCTTACTCTGTAGAAAACAACAAAGTTGATTTAAAAGTTAAAGATGAAGCTCATCCTAACAACCCTGCTAATACGGTAACAATCAACAATATCGCATCCAAAACTGAATTGGATAAATTGACAGAACGTGCTGTTAAATATGATCTTAATGGTGCAACTGTTAATAAAAACAAGGTTACTTTGGAAGGCCAAGGCGGTACAACAATTACTAACTTGAAAGCCGGTGAAGTATCCTCTACTTCTACAGATGCTGTAAATGGTAGCCAATTACATGATGTGAAAATCGAAGCAGGTAAACATTCAAAAGTAACTGTTTCCGATGATAACCTTAAATTGACAACGACTCCTGCTACAAGCACTGAAGGTGCTAAATATGATCTTCGTTTGAACAACAAAGTGACATTGGGTAGCGGTAACAATCAAGTAGTTCTTGATGGTACTGCAGGCAGAGTGACTGCTGGCGCTGTTGTAATGGGTGCTCAAACTGTTCAAAATACGAAACATGCAAGCGAAACTGGTAATTATGTAACTAACTTGAGCAATAAAAACTGGGATTCCACATCTATCGTATCCGGTCGTGCTGCGACTGAAGATCAGTTGAAAAAAGTTAGTGAACAAATCACTCAACAAGGTAGCAGTGCAACTGACTATCGTCTTGTAAGAAACTCCAGCGCTGACGGTTCCTATAAGGTAAACGACAATGGTGAAGTATCCTTGACTGTAGAGGATAAAAACCATGCAGGCGTTAAAGAACAAGTTACAATCAATAACATTGCATCTAAATCTTCCGTAGATAAATTGACAGATCGTGCTGTTAAATATGACATCAATAACGGTGTTGTTGATAAAACTAAGGTAACATTGGAAGGTGCTGACGGCACTACAATTACAAATGTAAAAGATGGCGCTGTAACAGCTACATCTAAAGATGCTATCAACGGTAGCCAATTGTTCAAGACTAAAGAAGAATTGATCAATAAAGGCATGAAATTCGGTGCTGACTCCGGTAACGTAATCAATAAGAAACTTGGTGAACAAGTTAACGTTAAAGGTGGCATTACAGAAGCTTCTAAATTGACTGCAGAAGACAATATCGGTGTTGTATCTGACGGTTCTAACGATTTGAAAGTTCGTTTGGCAAAAGACCTTAAAGGTTTGAATAGCGTAACTGTAGGCGATACAAAAGTTACTTCTAACGGTGTAACTATCAGTAACGGTGCTACAAATAATGCATCCGTATCCCTTACTAAATCTGGTTTAGATAATGGTGGTAACAAGATTACTAACGTTGCTCGTGGTACAATCGACAGCGATGCAGTAAACTTGGCACAATTGAAAGAAGTATCCAACAGTGCATCTGCAGCTAATACGAAAGTAGCTGAAGGCAAAAACATTAAAGTTGATGAAAGCATCGATAATGTAACTAAAGCTAAAACGTATACTGTAGGCTTGAAAGATGACGTAACATTAGGCTCTGGTAATACAGCTATCAATATTAACGGTACAACAGGTATCGTTAAAGCTGGCGACGGTGCTAATGCTGTAACTATCAATGGCACAAATGGTACTATCAACTCCGGTAAAGTAACAATCAATGGTACTACAGGTACTGTTATCGAATTGACTAACAGAACTTGGAATCCTAAGGCTATTACTAATGGTCAAGCTGCGACAGAAGATCAATTAAAAGTAGTAGACAATAAAATTGATACTACAAAAACTGAAATCGTAGAAAAAGGCTTGAACTTCCAAGGCGATGCAGGTACTGCAATTCATAAAGACCTTGGTCAAACATTGAAAATCTCTGGTGGTCAAGCTGATGCATCTAAACTTTCAGAAAATAATATCGGCGTAGTTAATAACAACGGCGTATTGAATGTTAAACTTGCTAAAGATTTGACAGGCTTGAACAGCGTAACAACTGGTGCTACAACTATTAACAACAATGGTTTGACAATCGGTGGTAACACATTTGTTACAAGCAATGGCTTCAATGCTAACGATACTCAAATCACAAACGTGAAAGCTGGTACAGAGGATAACCATGCAGTTAACCTTAAACAGTTGAAAGAAGTATCTAACAACGCAGCGGCAGCTAAAACTGTTGTAAAAGCAGGTAAAAACATCAATGTAGCTGATTCTGAAGATCCACTTACTAAAGCTAAGACGTATACAGTTGGTTTACAAGATACAGTAACATTGGGTTCTGGCAATACTGCTGTTAATATCGACGGCACAAAAGGTATTGTGAAAGCTGGCGAAGGCAATAATGCTGTGACAATCAACGGTACAAACAGCACAATTAATGCTGGTAACGTAGCGATTGACGGTGTAACAGGCAATATCAATTCCGGTAAAGTTCTTGTTAACGGTGCTAAAGGTACTGTAAACAACTTAACAAATATCACTTGGGATGCTGACCATATCACAAGCGGTCAAGCTGCAACAGAAGATCAATTGAAAGTTGTTGATAAGAAAATTACTGACAATGGTAGCAACTTGACTAAGAAGGGCTTGAACTTCAAAGGCGATGACGCTACAAGCATTCATAAAGATCTTGGCGAAACATTAGACGTTGTAGGTGGTACTTCCGATAAAGCTAAATTGTCCGATAATAATATCGGTGTAGTATCTGAAAACGGTAAGTTGAATGTTAAACTCGCTAAAGAGTTGACTGGCTTAACAAGTGTAACAACTGGTGCTACAACAATTAATAACGAAGGTTTAACAATTGGTGGTAATAAATTCGTTACAGCTAACGGTTTTGATGCTAATAACACACAAATCAAAAACGTAAAAGCTGGTACTGATGGCAATGATGCAGTTAACTTGAATCAATTGAATGAAGTTAAAAATGCATCTAACACTACAGTTGAAGGTAGCGAAAACATCAATGTTAACTCCACAGTAGATCCTAATACACAAGCTAAAACTTACAAAGTAGCATTGAAAGATAATGTAACTTTAGGTTCTGGCAATAATGCAATCAACATCAACGGTACTACAGGTATCATAAAAGCTGGTGACGGTGCTAATGCTGTAACTATCAATGGTACAAACGGCACTATCAACTCCGGTAAAGTGACTGTCAACGGTACTGCTGGTACTGTAAATAACTTGACAAACATCACTTGGGATGGCAAAAACTTCACAAGTGGTCAAGCTGCAACAGAAGACCAATTGAAAATTGTTGATAAGAAAATCACTGACAACGGCAATGACTTGACTAAGAAAGGCTTGAACTTCCAAGCTGATTCTGGCGAATTAATCCATAAAGATCTTGGTCAAACATTGGATGTTGTAGGTGGCATTACTGAGAAATCTAAATTGTCTGACAACAACATCGGTGTTGTATCCGAAAACGGTAAGTTGAATGTTAAACTTGCAAAAGACTTAACAGGCTTGAACAGCGTAACAACTGGTCAAACAACTATCAACAACGATGGCTTGACAATCAACAACAAACAATTCGTTACAGATAATGGCTTCAACGCTAACAATACGCAAATCAAAAACGTAACAGCTGGCGTAGAAGACAACGATGCTGTAAATGTTAAACAATTGAACGATGTAAAAGCTGCATCTAATACAAAAGTAGAAGGTAGCAAAAACATCAATGTTGATGAAACTGTAGATAATGTAACAAAAGCTAAGACTTATACAGTTGCATTGAAAGACACTGTAACATTGGGCTCCGGTAACACAGCAGTTAACATCGACGGTACAAAAGGTATCGTAAAAGCTGGTGACGGCGCTAACGCAGTAACTATCAATGGCGTAACAGGTAACATCAATGCAGGTAAAGTTCTAGTTAACGGTGCAAACGGTACTGTAAACAACTTGACAAACAGAACTTGGGATCCTGCAAACATCACAAATGGTCAAGCTGCAACAGAAGACCAATTGAAATCTGTAGATCAAAAAGTTACAGACAACACTAATAATGGCTTGAACTTCAAAGGTGATGACGCAACAAGCATTCATAAAAACCTTGGTCAAACATTGGATGTTGTAGGTGGTATTTCTGATAAAGCTAAATTGTCTGACGGCAATATCGGTGTGGTATCCGAAAACGGTAAGTTGAATGTTAAACTTGCAAAAGACTTAACAAACTTGAACAGCGTAACAACTGGTCAAACAACTATCAACAACGATGGCTTGACAATCAACAACAAACAATTCGTTACAGATAATGGCTTCAACGCTAACAATACGCAAATCAAAAACGTAACAGCTGGCGTAGAAGACAACGATGCTGTAAATGTTAAACAATTGAACGATGTAAAAGCTGCATCTAATACAAAAGTAGAAGGTAGCAAAAACATCAATGTTGATGAAACTCAAGATCCTACTACAAAAGCTAAGACTTATACAGTGGCATTGAAAGACACTGTAACATTAGGTTCCGGCGACACAGCTGTTAATATCGACGGTACAACTGGTATCGTAAAAGCTGGTAACGGTGCTAATGCAGTGACTATCAATGGTATGAACAGCACAATTAATGCTGGTAAAGTAGCGATCGATGGTGTAACAGGAAACATCAATGCTGGTAAAGTTCTAGTTAACGGTGCAAATGGTACTGTAAACAACTTGACTAACAGAACGTGGGATCCTAATAACATCACTAACGGTCAAGCTGCAACAGAAGATCAATTGAAATCTGTGGATCAAAAAGTTACAGACAACGGTAAGAAAGGCTTAAACTTCCAAGCTGACTCTGGTGATTTAATTCATAAAGACCTTGGTCAAACATTGGATGTTGTAGGTGGCATTACTGATAAAGCTAAATTGTCTGACAACAATATCGGTGTTGTATCCGAAAACGGTAAGTTGAATGTTAAACTTGCAAAAGATTTAACAGGCTTGAACAGCGTAACAACTGGTCAAACAACTATTAATAATAATGGTTTGACAATTGGCGGTAATACATTTGTTACAAACAACGGCTTCAATGCAAACAATACACAAATCAAAAATGTTAAAGCTGGTACAGAAGATAGCGATGCTGTTAACCTTAAACAATTGAACGAAGTAAAAGCTGCGTCCGATACTAAGGTAAAAGGTAGCAAGAACATTCATGTTGAAGAAGAAATCAACGATCTTACAAAAGCTAAAACATACACTGTAAACTTGAAAGACACAGTGACATTGGGCTCCGGCAATACATCAGTTCATTTCGATGGTACAACAGGTATCATTAGAGCTGGCGAAGGTGCTAATGCTGTAACTATCAATGGTACAAACGGTACAATCAACTCCGGTAAGGTAACTATCAATGGTGGTTCTGGTACTGTTAACGATTTGACTAACAGAACTTGGGATCCTAATAAGATCACTAATGGTCAAGCTGCAACAGAAGATCAATTGAAAGTTGTAGATAACAAAATTGATAAGAACACTCAAGACTTGACTAAGAAAGGCTTGAACTTCAAAGGCGACTCCGGTGAAGCTATCCATAAAGACCTCGGTCAAACATTGGAACTTAAAGGTGGCGAAGCTGATGCTTCTAAACTTTCAAATGGTAACATTGGCGTAGTTAATGAAAACGGTAACTTGAACGTTAAACTTGCTAAGAACCTTAAAGGTCTTGACTCTGTAACAGTTGGTTCCGATCCAAACAAACAAGTTGTACTTGACGATAAAGGCGTATCTGTAGGCGGTAAAACATACATTTCTAACGAAGGCTTAAATGCAAATAATCAAAAGATTACTAACGTGGCAGCTGGTGTAAATGATACAGATGCAGTTAATGTTCAACAGTTGAAGAGCAGCATGGCGGCAGCAACTACAACAGTGAAAGCTGGCGATAGTGGCAATACAACTGTAGAAACTACAGTTAATGCAGATAAGTCTAAAACATACACTGTAGATATCAAAAAAGACTTGAACTTACGCAGTGTAACCACAACTACAGACGATCAACAACACTCTACTTTAACAAACGGTAGAGGTGTTACAAGCACTGATACATTTGGTAATAAGACTACTCTTACTGCAGATAATGTGAAAGTATCTGATAGTCAAAATAATACAACTCAAACAACAGCTAAAGGTGTACTTGTAGACAATCCAACTCAGTCCACTGAGTTGACTGTTAACGGTGTTGTAACTACTGACAAAAAGACTAAGAGAACAAGCACAACTGCAGATGGTGTGGTTGTTACATCTGGCATGGGTAGTACTAAAGTAACTACTACTGTTAGCAGCAACGGTGTTGCAATTACTACTCCTCCAGCAGGTCAAGGTTCCCCTAAAGATGGTACTGGTGCAGTAACATTGACTAAGGACGGCTTGAACAATGGTGGCAATAAAGTTGTTAACATGGCAAGCGGTTATGGCGAAGGCGAAGATATCAACAATATTGCTGATAATAGCAGCAGCTTAACAAATGGTGCTAACATCGGTGACTTGAAGAAAGGTATTGACGGCCTTAAGAAAGCTGGCTTAGACTTTGCAGGTGATAGAGGCGAATTCCATCGTGACCTAGGTCAAAAAGTGACTGTTAAAGGTGGCGTTACTGATGAAAGCAAACTTTCCACTGCAAACAATATCGGTGTTATTTCCGATAACAACGGCAGCTTGAATGTTCGTTTGGCAAAAGATATTACTGGTATCAACTCCATTACAACTATGGATAACTCCGGTCATACAACTGTGACAAATGGTAACGGTATCACAATTAAGAATAATGGTGGTGGCAGCGTATCCTTAACAAGCTCTGGTTTGAACAACGGCGGTAATAAGATTACTAACGTGGCTCCAGGCGAAATTAGCTCCACTTCTACTGATGCTGTTAATGGTTCCCAACTTAATCGTGTTGCAAACAGCATGAATAATGTTGTAAACGAAGTTCGTCAAGTTGGTGCGATGTCCTCCGCGTTGTCCGCATTGAAACCTATGGCTTATGACCCTTACGAACCTACTCAAATCATGGCAGGTTACGGTAACTACCGTGGCGACTCCGCATTGGCATTAGGTGTGGCTCATTATAAAAATGAATCCATGATGTTACATGCTGGTGTAGCTTGGGCAGGCAGCAATAGCCATATGATGGCAAATGCTGGTGTAACTTGGAAAGTAGGTAACAGAGACGGCGAAGCAGAAACTGCAGATCGTTATCGTAAAGGACCTATCAGTTCTACATATGCAATGCAACGTGAACTTGCTGCAATGAAAGCTGAAAATCAAGGATTAAAAGGTGAAGTAGCTGATTTGAAAGCTGAAAATGAACAAATGAAAGCTAATATTGCTGCAATGATGGCAAGACTAGGTTTGTAATACGTTCATACTGAACATTACGGGTTGAGGATTCCCCTTTAGGGGATCCTCCCACCCGATTTAATTCGTTGATAGAAAAGAGGAATATATAATGAAAAAATCCACTTTGCTTGCTTTCACAGCGGCAGTATTATTTGGCAGTGGCGTATTCCATGTTAATGCGGCATCTGCTACATTTGATGATCCATTGCTTTTACCAAATCCAGCTAAAGTGCCTACAACAGGTTCTGTTGTATTGGTTCCTGTGGCTAGCCCTCAGGCGGTACAAAGTATCCATGAATTTGTGAAAGCATGGGAAAATGCGGAAAAACACATTGCTTTAGCTGAAAGCAAAAAGAATAATCATCAAGCGTTAACTAAAGAAGAAGCTAAATGGTTACATTCTAAAGATAAGCATAACTATGCTGATTATTTCCGTAAACATTCTTTAGGTTATGTACATGGCCAAGAAACTGCATTGAACTGGAATGGTGAAAACCGTAATAAAAACGAGTATAGCTATTACACATTCCCTAAATATGATAAGGACCAAGGTTACACAAATAGCTATGGTTACAATGTATTGCGCAGCATGGTTGATCGCATGAATGAATTGCTTCAAAAACAAAAGGCCGTTGGCGGTCCTTTGACTGATGAAGAAGCACAAGCATTGGAAGATGCTATGCTTGATATCATGGCACAAGATCAAGAACATGTATCTAATGAAGAATTGCGTTATTACATGAATGAAGCAGTTTGGTTTGCTACAAAACAAACTGTAAAAAATATGTCTGCAGAAGAACCTTCTGTTAGAGACATGCACGAAATTAACCTTCGTGAAGCGATTCAGACAGATAACTAATCATCTAATACATATAATCACATTATATGTATAGCTTTTGTTATAAGGAATGTACAGTTGCAATAACCTTATATATAAAAGTTTTTATATACAGTGTTGAGACACAAATAAGGGATTCTATTAACACACTGTCATATAGACAAGAAGTCGCAACAGAATGCAATAGATGTATTCTTGTTGCGGCTTCTTTTTATTTTAAATTCTTTCTATATGACATGCCTAAAAAGTAATATAACTCAAGTTTTAAATCTGTAAAATTAGGCCGTGAAATTGTGCAAAAATAATGATAAAATTTTCCTGAAATTTGTCGTAAAATTTGTCCAAATTTTGTTGA
>OLOY01000649.1_pt1 | contig 21114 bp, 14 predicted proteins | sample 1672771 | NCBI WGS metagenome assembly OLOY01 (sample SAMEA3136722, study PRJEB25190) | human gut metagenome
GGCGTTATCAAGTTCCATGTTATGTTCGATTATCTGTTCCGTGCGTTCGATACGCGCCCGCCGCTGATTGAAAGCGAGGTGTGACGCATGACACAGTGCTGCAACACACAAAAAGTAAAACGGATTGCCATTACAGCCTTTATCATGGCAAAGAACGATTTTGACTGCACCACCCTGACGCCGGAGCAGCGCGAACGCTTCGACGTTGCCCTGAACCGCTGGCTCAAGTCGGCTGTTCGTGCCGACCTGCTCGCGTGGCCGTGCATTCACGCCGAGGTGCCGTTCTTTTCACTGGGCTGCGAGGACGAGGACATCGCTCGCTACGGTGCCTATGCCGAGGGCGCCATCGATGCACTGGCCACCGACCCGGCCGATCCGTCGCGCGCCCTGGTCATTGATTACAAGACGGGTGGCACGCTGGATGAGACGCCGGAACAGCTGCTCGAGAAGCACGCCTTGCAGGCGCGCGTCTACGCCGACGTGTTGCACAAGGCGGGCGTTGAGGCGGTGACGGTCAAGTTCGTTCGCGTGGAGCAGGCGAATCCAGCCATCTTCGTCGAACCCGCCGAACCTCAAGTAGTCACCTACAATCTCTAGCCCTCAGATAACTTGCGGTGGAATACGGGCTGTTTTGGCCAAAAAAGCCGCCAAACAGTCCGCATTTCACCGCAACTGCAAGAGGAGCCGTGTTGGTTTGGCTAGGTTCGGGTGCTGTCCGTGCCGTGCGGTAAAATCGTTCAGTCAGAACACGAACCCGCATCGGAGCTCATCACATGGCATTCGTCCATCTGCACAACCACACTGTCTTTTCCATGCTCGACGGCGCAACCCGTATCCAGGATATGGTCAACCGTGCCGTTGAGCTGGGCATGCCCGCCGTGGCCATTACCGACCACGGCTACATGTATGGCGTGCCCGACCTGGCGCTGGCCTGCGACGCCGTCAACCACAACACGCCCGAGTACAAAACCTGGAGCCACGACAAGGCCTTCTTGGAAAAGGACCGCCGCGACGAGCTGGTGGAGCCCGACCCCGAGGCAAACCCGCGCGAGCATGCCCAGTACGTCAAAGACATGGCCATGTGGGACGAGAAGGGCAACATCGACGAGCTCAAGCCGCCCCTGGTCATCAAGCCCATCTTCGGCTGCGAGGTCTACTTTACGCCGGACGAGACCCTTGCCCGCGACCACAAGCCCGAGCTCTATCATATGATCCTCCTGGCCAAAGACCAGGAAGGCTACGTCAACCTGATGCAGACGGTCTCCGAGGCCGCCGTGCAGGGCTTTTACTACAAGCCCCGTGTGACGCTCGACAACCTGCGCCGCCATGCCAAGGGCATGATCTGCACGAGCGCCTGCATCGCGGGCATCATCCCCAAATACATCGACCGCGGTGACATGGAGGGCGCCATCAAGTGGGCTGAGACCTTCCGCGACACCTTCGATCCCGGCGACTTTTATATCGAGATCCAGGAACACGGCATCACCACCGACAACGGCCTCACCGACGAGCAGATGGACCGCACGCTCATCGACATCGCCAAGCAGGTGGGCGTCAAGGTCATCGCCACCAACGACTTCCACTACCTGCGCCGCGAGGACGCGCCCGTGCAGGACGTCATCATGTGCATCGGCATGAACGCCAAGGTCGACGACCCCAACCGCATGCGCATGACCGGCTCGGAGTTCTACATGAAGACCGAGGAGGAGATGCGGGCAATGTTCCCGTATTGCCCCGAGGCCTGCGACAACACGCTCGAGATCGCCGACAAGTGCTACGTTGAGCTGGACTGGGACTCCATCATCCTGCCGCGCTTCCCGTTGCTCGACCCCGGCGAGACGCACGAGAGCCAGTTCCGCCGCGAGTGCGAGAAGGGCCTGCGCCAGCACTACGGCGACGACTGGGCCACGCGCGAGATCGGCGGCGTCAACATCAAAGAGCGCTTTGAGTACGAATACAAGGTCATTTGCGACAAGGGCTTTGCCGCCTACTTTTTGATCGTTGCCGAGTACGTGCAATGGGCCAAGGACAACGGCATCGGCGTCGGCCCCGGCCGTGGCTCGGCCGCCGGCGCTATCGTCGCCTACGCCATGAACATCACCGCGTTCGACCCGCTCGAGAACGGCTTGATGTTCGAGAGGTTCCTGTCCCCGCAGCGTACCGAGATGCCCGATATCGATATGGACTTCGACGATGAGCGGCGCCTCGAGGTCGTGGAGCACGTTCGCCAGCTCTACGGCCCCGAGAAGGTCACCCACGTCATCACCTACTCGACCATTAAGGCCAAGCAGGCCATCAATGACGCCGCGCGCGTGCTGGACTATCCGGTCTACATGGGCCAGCGCCTGTCCAAGATGGTCTCGAGCGATCCCAAGGTCAAGCTCAAGCAGGTGCTCGAAAAGCAACCCGGCAAAGAGGATCTGTTTAACCCCGACTTTGCCGAGGCCTATAAAAAGGACGACGACGCCCGTCGCATCATCGACACGGCGCTCTCGATCGAGGGCCTCACCCGTGGCGAGGGCGTGCACGCGTGCGCCGTTCTGATCTGCCGTGACCCCGTCAACGAGCACGTGCCCACCAAGCTCGACACCAAGGGCGGCGTCGAGATTACCCAGTATGAGGGCCATACCGTTGCCGACATGGGCCTGCTCAAGATGGACTTCTTGGGCCTGCGCACGCTGACGGTTATCTCCAAGGCCAAGGCAAACATCAAAAAGAACTTCGGCATCGACATCAAAGAGGAAGAGATTCCCTTTGACGACCCCGAGATCTTTAAGCTCATGGGCTCCGGCCACACCGCCGGCGTCTTCCAGGTCGAGTCCGCCGGCATGACGGCCACGATCAAGAACATGAAGCCCACCGAGTACAAGCACGTCGTAGCATTGATCGCCCTGTATCGCCCGGGCCCGCTGGGCGCCGGCATGGTTTCGTCCTACATCAACCGTATGAACGGCAAGGAGCCGGCCGTATCCTACGACGACCGTCTGGACGACATCCTGGGCGAAACCTACGGCACCATGGTCTACCAGGAGCAGGTTATGCTCATCTCCGTCGAGATGTGCGGCTTCTCCAAGGGCGAATCGGACTCGCGTATCCGTAAGCCCGTGGCTAAGAAAAAGATCAAGCTGCTCACGTCGACGGTGCTCCACTGGGAGGATGGCTCGGACGAGACCACCTACGACCACTGGATGAACGGCGCTATCAAGAACAACTACACGCGCGAGGTTGCCCAGAAGATTTGGGACGATGTTCTCGAGTTCGCGTCCTACGCCTTCAACAAGTCGCACTCCGCCGGCTACGCCATTCTGGTTATGCAGACGGCCTGGCTCAAGGCGCACTATCCGCATGAGTACATGGCGGCCGTTCTGACGTCCTATACGGGCAAGACCGACAAGATCGTGCACTACGTCTCGGCATGCCGTCACGACGGCATCCCCGTGCTTTCGCCAGATGTCAACGAGTCCGGTACCGAGTTCACGGCTACCAAGGAGGGCGTGCGCTTTGGTCTGGCCGGCATCCGCGGCGTGGGCACCGGCGTGGCGCAGGCGATTATCGCCGAGCGCGAGGCGGGCGGTCCGTTTAAGACGCTGCACGACTTTGTCGAGCGTGTGGACTCGAGCCAGGCCAACCGTCGCGTGATCGAATCGCTGATCAAGGCAGGCGCCTTCGACTCCACGGGGTATCCGCGTCGCCAGATGATGCACTTTGTGGACAAGAACAACCCCGAGAACATCATCGATGCCGCAGTAAAGCGCCAGAAGGATCGTGCGAGCGGCCAGACGTCGTTCTTCGACATGTTTGGCGACGTTGAGGGCTCGGGCTTTGAGGTGAGCGTGCCCGATCCGGATGGCCAGGAATGGGACCGCCACCTTAAGTTGAGCCAGGAGAAGGAGGTTCTGGGCATCTATGTCTCGGACCACCCGCTGCGTCCGTTTGAGTATGCACTAGCCAAGGCGCGCGATTTTTCGTTCTCGCAGATCGACACCGGCTACGAGGTGCAAAACCCCACGGGCGGCACCATCAACCAGGAGATTCCCGAGGGCAAGGCGCTGTGGTGGGCCGGCATGGTCTCGAGCGTGTCCAAGCGCGTGACCAAAAACGGCGACCCCATGGGCATCGTGCAGCTCGAGGACATGGAAGGCGAGGCCACGGTCGTGGTGTTCCCCAAGACCTACAAGGAGGCCGAGGGGTATCTGTACGGCGAGGTCGATCCCGAGACCGGCGCGCAGCTGTCCGACGCGTTTGTGCGCATTAAGGGCAAGCTCGAGCGCTCGGACCGCGGCGACCAGATCATCGCGCAGGAGATTGTGCCGCTGGAGCTTAGCGAGGAGAAAAACAAGCCCAAGGTCTTTGAGGTCATGGTGCCCAACAGCCGATTTAGCCAGGGCAATATGGCGCGCCTGGCCACGGTGCTCACCACCAACCCGGGCGGCGACCGCGTGGAGATCTTTATTGAGCAAGTCGACGGGCGTGTGCTGCGTGCCGAGGTGCCGGCCAAGGTCAATGCACGCTCGATTCCGCTGCTGGCAGAGGCAAAGGCGATTGTGGGTAACCAGGGCCGCGTGACGGTTATCTAGGATGCCTTTGCCGGGGTAGCTAATTTGGGACGGGGCTATTTTAGCTACCCTTTGGCTGATGGCGAATGAGTCGGGGTCGGAATACATCTCAACCGACATATGGGGGTAGCTAAAATAGCCCCGTCCCAAATTAGCTACCCCGGGTGAGATTGGAGGAAGTGATGGCGCAGGGGACGTTTGTGCAGGCGCTTCGCAAAGAGGCGGCGTTGAGCGGCACCTTTATGAAGGGGCGTTCGCTCATGCTCAACGGCGCCGTGCTGTCGATCGAGGACAGCGGCTCGCGCTTCTCCAAAAACGTGACGGTTGAGGGCTCGGTGCGCGGTTCGCGCGGCGACCTGTACAAGACGCGCGTGGCGCTCGACATGGACGAGCACGAGGTGATCGACTACGACTGCGATTGCCCCGCCGCCTATCGTTACCCCGGTATGTGCAAGCACGCTATTGCCACGGCTCTGGCGTATTTGGATGCCAGCGGCGCCGAGCCCGTCGAAGGTTTGCGCACGCCGGTCCGCACGTTTACGGCGCAGCCGAAACAGCCTGCGCGCACCGCGCCCAAAGCGCCGGCCGTCAATCCCAACTTTCCCTTTCCGGCGCCCGTCCCCACGAGTCCCAGCCTCATGGCGGCGCTCTCCGATCTTTCGGACGCGCGCATGGATGAGCTGGCGAGCATGCGTCGCAAGCTTGCCGGTGCCGTTGATCCCGACGCCCCCAAAGCGGCGTTGGAGCCCTCGTTGGTGCCGTACTACAATCCGCTGTTCGCCGACCGCTTTAGCTGGGCGCTCGAGTTCCGCATTCGCTGCGGTTCGGTGTCCTACGTGGTCAAGGATATCGACGGCATGGCCGACGCCTATGTGCGAGGCGGTACCTTCTCGTACGGCAAGAAGCTCACGTTTGTCCATACGCCCGAAGCCTTCGAAGACGTGTCGACAAAGCTGCTCAACCTTATCGTGACGACAGTTGCCTATCTCGATGACATCACAAGCTCGCGTTCGGCGTCGTACGACTTTGCCCGCAGCGGTTTTGTCGCCGAGCGTCAGTTACCGCTGTCCGAGCATAGCATCGTATATGTGCTGGACCTGTTGCGCGGCAGGACCATCGCTTTTGAGCCCGCCTGGTCGCGGGGGACGACGACGCATCGCACCTATGACGTGGCGGTTGAGATACCTCCGGAAGGGGAGGACGAGGCTCTGTCTAAGCGCCCACCGCTCCTTGCCGCCAAAATCGCGCTGGCGGCTGGCGGCAGCTACGATCTGCGCCTGCCGGCCGATGCATATTGCTTTGCTTCGGGCGACGTTGCCTATCTGGTCGACACCCGCCGTGCGCGCCGCACCGATGTGGCGTTTGCCCAGCATGCGGCGCCGTTTCTATCGCGCTTGCTGCCCTGTCGCACGCCGGTCCATATCGCTGCCGACCAGGTGGGGGAGTTCTGTCGTATGGCGCTGCCCATTTTGCGCGACTACACCGACCTTACCGCGCCCGCCGCGCTCGATACCGTGGCACCCGAGCCGAGCTTTGCTATGGCGATCGGCGTCGACGATGGGCTCGTGACCTGCAAAATTACGGTTAGCTACGGCGATTGGTCAGCGAATCTCTTTAGCCTGGGCGCTCCGGGCAGCCCCTTCGAAGAGCAACGCCCCGGCGTGCCGCCCCGCGACGAGGTGGCAGAGTTTCGCGTTATGGACACGGCGGCCCTGTATTTCGACTTTTACGAGGGCGGTCTGGCGTTTGAGGAGCGCGATGACGAGAGCCTGTTCTGCCTGCTGACCGAGGGCCTGTCCGCCCTGTCCGAGCTGGGTGAGGTCATGCTCAGCGACCGTCTGCGCCAGATTTCGGTGCGCCCCGCGCCCAAGCTCTCGGTTCGTGCGACCGTCAAGAGCAATCTGCTCGACGTCGAACTGGGCGCAAGCGGCCTTTCGGCGGCAGACCTTGCCATCTACCTTGACTCCTACAAGCGCCACCAGACGTTTGCGCGTCTCACGTCGGGCGACATCATTCGCCTGGACGAGGGCGCCCGAGCCGCGTTTGGCCTTGCCGAGGACCTGGGCGTCGATGCTGTCGACCTGCTCGACGGCGTGTCGCTCCCCGCGTCGAGTACCCTGTTCGTCGACAGCATGCTTGCGCGCACGCCGGCGCTTGAGGCCGATCGCGACGCTGCGTTCCGCCGTACCGTCGAGCGCCTGGACACGCTCGGCAAGATGGACTTTACGGTACCCGCCTCGCTCAAGGCCACGCTGCGTGGCTACCAGGTCGACGGCTACCAGTGGCTCGGCTCGCTTGAGCATCTGGGCCTCGGCGGTATCTTGGCCGACGATATGGGCCTGGGCAAAACGCTCCAGATGATCGCGCATATCCTGGCGCGCGTGGAAGCGGGGGACATTAAGCCCACGCTTGTGGTGTGCCCTGCGTCGCTTGTGTACAACTGGACCGCCGAGCTGGAGCGCTTTGCCCCGTCGCTCGATGTGTGCGCCATCGTGGGCGCCAAGGCGCAGCGTCGCGTACAGATTGCCGGCGTGGCCGAGCATAACGTGGTCGTGACGTCGTATGACCTTATGCGGCGCGATATCGACGAGTACGTCGAGCAGGACTTTGCCCGTGTGGTGCTCGATGAGGCCCAGTACATTAAAAACCCGCTCACCCAGGTGGCGCGCGCCGCAAAGCGCTTGCCTGCCGGCGTGCGCTTCGCCCTGACGGGCACGCCCATCGAAAACCGCTTGTCCGAGCTCTGGAGCATCTTCGACTTTTTGATGCCGGGCCTGCTGGGTACGCGTGAATCGTTTGCAAAGCGCTTCGAAAGCCCGGTCGAGCATGCCGAGGGCGACAGTGCCGCCCGCCTGCAAGCACTCGTGTCGCCGTTTGTGCTTCGCCGTGTCAAGGAAGACGTGGTGGCCGATCTGCCCGAGAAGATCGAGGATACGGTGATGACGCAGCTTACCGGCGAGCAGCGCAAGCTTTACCTGGCAAATCAGGACCGCATCGCCCAGCAGGTGCAGCACCGCGAGGCATCCGAGTTTAAGAAAGACAAGCTCAAGGTGCTTGCCGAGCTCACCAAGCTGCGCCAGATCTGCTGCGACCCGCGTCTACACTACGAGGATTACAAGGCAGGGAGCGCCAAACTCGATACGTGCATGGAGCTCGTGCACGGCGCACTCGACGGCGGGCATCGCATCCTGTTGTTCAGCCAGTTTACGGGTATGCTCGATATTATCGGTAAGCGCTTGGCCAAGGAGGACATCGCCTTCTTTAAGCTCACAGGCGCTTCGTCTAAGGAGAGCCGCGCCAAGATGGTCGCACAGTTCCAGGCGGGCGAGGTGCCGGTCTTTTTGATCTCGCTCAAGGCGGGCGGCGTGGGCCTTAACCTGACGGCGGCCGACGTGGTCATCCACTACGACCCGTGGTGGAACGTGGCGGCGCAGGACCAAGCGACTGACCGCGCGCATCGTATTGGCCAGCAACATACCGTGACCGTGTACAAGCTCATCGCCAAGGACACGATCGAGGAGCGCATTATGCAGATGCAGGAGTCCAAGCGCGACCTGGTCAACAGCGTGCTCGGCGGCGACGGCATCTCGTCGGCACTGTTCACGCGCGAGGATGTTCTGGCGCTGCTCGGCGGCGACGGGCGCTAGCCGCGCGCGGGGTGGGACTGCTGGAGCGGGCAGGACGGTCGACGCATTTTGGCCCGACCGCTTGCCTGATCCGTTATGTGTTCATTTGCAATGCCGTGGATGGTTTGTCTGCCTTTGGGCATAAGAACCATCAAGAACATTGGCACATCAGCAAAGGAGAACATCATGGCGAAATTCTTTAGGGACCCCGACGGCAAGCTCATCGCCGCCCTTAGCGACGACGTTGCGACCCCTGCCGGTTGCACGGAACTGACCGCAAACACTGAGGACGCGGCGCACGAGAAGCACGTGCCTGTTGTCGAGACCGAGCGCGACGGTCACGTGATTCGCGCACGCGTTGGCTCGGTCGAGCACCCCAGCCTGCCCGAGCACTACATTGAGTGGATCGCCCTTGAGGCCGAGGGCCGCTTAGAGGTCCATTACCTTGAGCCCGGCATGAAACCCGCGACGTTTTTCGCGGGCGGCTCCAAGACCGGTACCGTCTATGCCTACTGCAACCTGCACGGGCTGTGGTCCGCGACATTCTAGGAGCGCGCCCCCGCTCGGGGTATCATAGCTAGCATATGCACATGCAAGCGCCGGCTGCATTATGCGGCCGGCGCTTTTACTACGATTTCGATGGTTTACGACGGAAAGGGCTGGGCCATGAAGCTCGCGCTTGCACAGATCGATATGCGCCTGGGTGATATTGAGGGCATTTGCGGCCGCATTGAGGACCAGGCTCGTCTGGCCCACGAGCGCGGGGCGCGCGTGCTGTGCGTTCCGGCTCCGCTCTTTATGGGCGCCATGCCCGGTGGCCTGGTGGGCGCTGCCGACTTTGAGCACGACATGCTTGCCGGCTTGACTGGTGTCGCCGAGCGTATCCAGGAGCTTGACATGATCTGCATCGTGCCCGCGGCGGTTTCGTTTGAGGGCCAACCGCTGCTCGACTACATGATGCTCAAGGACGGTCATGTGGTGCCGGCGCGTTCGAGCATTGCCTTGCAGCGTGGCGAGAACAACGACACGCGTTGGGCGCCGCCGGTGTTCGACGTGGACGGCGTGCGCATCGCCGTAATTTTTGACTTGGACCGCGAACTCGAGATGTTGCCGACCGGTGTTGACCTCATTGCGTATTTCCAATTCAACGCGTTTGACATGACCGACCGCGAGACTGCTGCCATTGCCGCCGTTCGCAGCGGCGCCTACCGCAAGGTCGCCTCCAAGCGCAGCGTGTGGTTTGCCTGCATGGCGCCGGTCGGTGCCTATGACGAGTCGGTGTATACCGGCGGTTCGTTTGTGCTCGACGACTGCGGTCGCGTGGTGGCCCAGGCGCCGTGTTTTGAGGAGAGCCTGCTGGTTCAGGAGATTCAGCGCGGCGTGATGCTCGATGCCCTGGAAGATCACGAACTGCCCGAGTTCCGTTCCGAGGAGTGGTTGTGGCAGGCGCTGGTGCTCGCCGTGCGCGACAACGCTCGGGCCCACGGTGCGTCGCGTGCTGTGGTGGCACTCGAGGGTGACCTGCCGTCATCCCTGCTGGCGGCGCTGGCCGTTGACGCTCTGGGTCCGCGTAACGTAATTGGCCTGGTGCTGGGGCGCAACCGTATCTTTACGCCGGCGCAGGAGGAGGCCGAGGCTGCCCGCTGTGCCGCCGTCCGTGCCATCGCCGAGCGTTTGCACATTCGCACTGTCGAGCGCGATGCACCGGATGCGGCGCGTGTGCTCGATCGCGACGTGTCGGCGGGCGATGCCGAGCGCCTGCGCTCGCGTACGCTGGGCCTCATGCTGGAGGATACGGCGCTCGAGCTGGGTGCGATGGCGTTGAGCCCACTGTCCAAAACTGAGTACGCGCTGGCGGCGCCCGCGCTTTGCGGTGGCTACCAGGGCGATTATGCGCCCTTTGGTGACGTATACCTGTCGACGCTCGAGTTTGTGGCGCGTGTGCGTAACCGCACGTCCGCCGTGGTGCCGCAGGAGCTCGTGACGCTCAACGCGGTGGAGGATTGCATGGAGCGCGTGCTGGCGCGGGCGCTCTCGACGTTCGACGGCCCGGTCGACATGCTCGATCGTGCGGCGCAGCTGCTCGGCGGACTTGAGCCGGGCGAGGTCGATGGCACGCTCGAGTCACACGTCGACCGCAACCGTCCCTTCGACGACATCCCGATGGCCGCCGGCAAGCCCGAGGCCTGCTCGCTGCTGCTGATGCTTGTGCGCCAGGGTGAGGCTGCTCGTCGCATGCTGCCGACGGCGCCGATCGTCTCGGCCCGTTCGTTTGTCGAGCGCGCCTGGCCGTATATGCTCGCGTGGTCCGACCTGGGACTGAGCGGCAAGGAACGCATGACGGTTGATGCGCTGGCGCGCGCCGAGGTGAACCGCTTTGCTGACGAGGATACAAGCGAGCGCATGCGTGGTGAGATGATGGGCATACTGGGTGACCTGTTGGGTATTTCGCCCGAGCAGATGGAGGAGCTGCGCTCCGAGGACGGCCAGCGTCGCTTGCATGAGGGCATGAAGAAGTTTGAGGGCGAGGTCCAGGACGCCATCGATAAGATGATGGGCGGTCAGGGCGGCCCGCAGGGCGGGTCCCAGGGCGGACCGATGCCGCACCCGCCGGTTGATCCGAGGCAGTTCCCCTTTTTCTCGCAGAACTAACTATGGGATAGGGCCAAGGTTACGCGGTTTTACCAAACCGCGTAACGAGTCGACGCTGCGCGAGCCCCTGCCGGGCAATCTGCCGCTCAAACCGTCGCTTGCGTACAGAAGTACGCGGCGCTCCTCTTTCGCGACACCTTGCCACGGCAGGGACTCGCTCGCTGACTTATGCTCAACCTATGGTTCAACCTTGCTTGCTAGATACGGTCGCTGTTGTGTTATTATAGAACAGACGTTCGTGAATGATGCGCGGGGCCTTGCCTTGTGCTGTGCTGGTGACGAGGGGAGGTTGGCTTGGTTATCTTGGGCATTGACCCCGGTTTGGCCCATACGGGTTGGGGGATTATCGAGGAGCGGCGTGGCGAGGTTCGCTGCCGTGCCTACGGTTGCATCGAGACCAGCGCGGGCAGCCCGCTCGCGGTGCGCCTGTCGCATATCGCCCGTGACCTTAAGGATGTCGTCGAGCGTTATCGACCCGACACGGCTGCTGTTGAGAGCATCTACTTTGGCGCCAACGTTCGTTCGGCCATTCCCACGGCGCATGCCCGAGGTGCTGCGCTTGTGGCGCTTTCGGAGTGCGCGCTCGAGATTGGCGAGTACACGCCCATGCAGATCAAACAGGCTGTGGTGGGCACCGGCGCCGCGGACAAGCGGCAGGTCGCCTACATGGTACGCACGCTAACACAGCTCGACCACGACCCGCATCCCGACCATGCCGCCGATGCCCTGGCCTGCGCCATCTGCCACGTTAACCTCAGCCGCACCCGGGCGCTTACCGGCGGCGAGTTCTATCAACAGAGAGGAACCGGATACTGATGATCTCCCAGCTCCACGGAACGCTTGTCGAGGCCACGATGAGCTCGGCTGTCGTCGATGTGTCGGGCGTTGGCTTTGAGCTCGGCATCTCGGGCAGCACTGCGGCCACGTTGCCGACGCCCGGCGGCGAGGTCCGCCTCTACACGCGTATGCAGGTGCGCGAGGACGCCATGACACTTTTCGGTTTTTCCTCAAAGGATGAGCGCACGATGTTCGACCGGCTCGTGTCCGTTTCGGGCGTTGGCCCGCGCCTGGCGCTCGCCGTGCTTTCCACCTATACCGTGGGGCAGCTATATTCGCTGGTGATGGCCGAGGACGACAAGGGCATGGCCAAGGTACCCGGTGTGGGCAAAAAGACAGCTCAGCGCCTGATCCTGGAACTCAAGAGCACCTTTGCCAAGGATAAGGGCTTTGTGCCGGTCGACGTGATTCCCGGCCAGGTTGCGATGCCCGTGCCCGCTGCTGCTTCCTCGGCCATCGATGATGCCCGTGCGGCGCTCCTTTCCATGGGCTTTAGCCCGCAGGAGACCGATGTTGCCCTGAGCGGGTATGATGGGCAGAATATGCGTGTCGAGGATCTGCTCGGCGCGGCGCTTAAGCGACTCGGAATGGATGCGTGATGTGGGAAGCCGATGACTCTCAGGACCTGTGGGCGACGCCCGGCAACTCGCCGGCGGCATCCATGGCGCACGGCGAGCGCATGGTGGGCTCGGAGCTGACGGCCGAGGACCTCGATGTCGACCGCACTTTGCGCCCCCAGCGCCTGGACGACTACTGCGGCCAGGAGCACATCAAGCAGAGCCTGCGCGTGTTGATCGAAGCGGCGCAGAGCCGTGGCGAGACGCTCGACCACGTGATTTTCTCGGGTCCTCCGGGCCTGGGCAAGACCACGCTGGCCACCGTTATCGCCAACGAGCTGGGCGCTCAGATCAAGACCACGAGTGGCCCCGCCATCGCGCGCACGGGCGACCTGGCGGCCATCCTTACTAACTTGCAGCCGGGTGACGTGCTGTTTATCGACGAGATCCACCGCCTCAACCGTTCGGTCGAGGAGGTCCTGTACCCCGCGATGGAGGACTTTGCCCTCGATATCGTGATTGGCAAGGGTCCGGCGGCGCGCTCGATTCGCCTGGATATTCCCAAATTTACGCTGGTAGCGGCAACGACCCGCTCAGGCATGTTGACAGGCCCGTTGCGCGACCGCTTTGGCATTTCATATCGCCTGGATTACTACACGGTCGAGGAGCTCGCGCAGATTGTGACGCGCTCGGCGACTATCCTGGGCGTGACGATCGACCATCCCAGTGCACTCGAGATCGGCTCGCGTTCGCGCGGTACGCCACGTCTTGCCAACCGCCTGCTCAAGCGCGTGCGCGACTATGCACAGGTGCGCGGCAACGGTCCCATTGAGCTCGATATCTGCCGTCAGGCGCTCGAGTTCTTCGAGATCGACGAGCTCGGTCTGGACTGGATGGATATTCGTATCTTGGAGACGCTTGCCAAGACGTTCTCCGGTCGCGCCGTGGGACTTACGACCCTTGCCAGCGCGGTGGGCGAGGACCCGGGCACGCTCGAGGATGTCTATGAGCCCTATTTGCTGCAGTGCGGGTTGATGATTCGTACGCCGCAGGGCCGTCAGGCAACCCTTCGCACCTTTGAGCACCTGGGGATTGAACCTACCGTTTAGGGCGCTTTGTTTTGGCGGGCTGTTGGACTATCGCTGGGCATCGGGTAAACATATCGCCGTTCATCGGTTATGGGCGTTTTACTATTGCGCGCCCGTGCTATGCTGAATTGGTCTTTTTCTCATTCGGTAACGAAAGGACCGCCCATGCCTACTGACATCGAAATCGCACGTTCTGTCACGCCACTGCCTATTACCGAGGTGGCCAAGAACGCCGGCGTCGACGTTAAGCACCTGATTCCGTACGGCTTCGACAAGGCTAAGGTCGACTATTCACTGCTCAACGAGCCGACTGATCACCAGGCCAAGCTTGTCCTCGTGACCGCCATCAACCCCACGCCTGCGGGCGAGGGCAAGACCACCACGACCATCGGTCTGGCCGACGGCCTGCGTCGTCGTGGCGTCAAGAGTGCCGTGGCCCTGCGCGAGCCTTCGCTCGGCCCCGTCTTTGGCGTTAAGGGCGGTGCTGCCGGCGGCGGCTGGGCTCAGGTCATCCCCATGGAGGATATCAACCTGCACTTTACCGGTGACTTCCATGCCATCGGTGCTGCCAACAACCTGCTGGCCGCCATGCTCGACAACCACATCCAGCAGGGCAATCAGCTCGGTATTGACGTTAAGCGCATCACTTGGAAGCGCGTCGTCGATATGAACGACCGTCAGCTGCGCCACGTCATCGACGGCATTGGCGGTAAGGCCCAGGGCGTGCCGCGCGAGGACGGCTTCGATATCACCGTTGCCTCCGAGGTCATGGCAATCCTGTGCCTGTCCACGAGCATCAACGACCTCAAGGAGCGCTTGGGCGAGATCGTCGTCGGCTACAGCTATGCCGGCGAGCCCGTCCGCGCCCGCGACCTCAAGGCTCAGGGCGCCATGGCTGCGCTGCTTAAGGATGCGCTCAAGCCCAACTTGGTGCAAACACTCGAGGGCACGCCCGCGTTTGTCCACGGCGGCCCCTTCGCCAACATTGCCCACGGCTGCAACTCTATCATGGCCACGCGTATGGCGATGCGCTTTGGCGATGTCGCCATTACCGAGGCCGGCTTCGGTGCCGATCTGGGTGCCGAGAAGTTCCTCGACATTAAGTGCCGCATGACGGGCGTTCGCCCCAGCGCCGTCGTGGTCGTCGCGACCGCTCGTGCGCTGAAGTACAACGGTGGCGTCGCCAAGGCCGACCTCAACGAGGAGAACCTCGAGGCACTCAAGGCTGGCATGCCCAACTTGCTGCGTCATGTCGACAACATCCAGAACGTTTATGGTCTGCCCTGCGTGGTCGCCATCAACCGCTTCCCGACGGACACCGAGGCTGAGCTTGCACTCATCGAGTCCGAGTGCCAGAAGCTCGGCGTCAACGTTAAGCTTTCCGAGGTCTGGGCCAAGGGCGGCGAGGGCGCGCTCGAGCTGGCCGATGAGGTCATGCGTCTGATTGAGCAGCCGAGCGAGCTCAAGTTTGCCTATGAGGACGGCGCTGATGTCGCTGATGCCCTCGAGGCCGTTGCCACCAAGGTCTACCGCGCCGACGGCGTTGACTTTACGCCGGCCGCCAAGCGCCAGCTCGCCGAGCTGCGCGAGAACGGCTTTGGCAACCTGCCGGTGTGCGTCGCTAAGACGCAGTACAGCTTTAGCGACAACGCCAAGGTCCTGGGCGCTCCCGAGAACTTCCGCATCACCGTGCGTGAGCTCAAGGTTTCTGCCGGCGCCCACTTTGTGGTCGCGCTGACCGGCAGCGTTCTGACCATGCCGGGCCTGCCCAAGGTGCCCGCGGCCGAAAACATCGACGTCGACAACGACGGCAACATCACCGGCCTGTTCTAAGCCTGCTGTCCATAGCTGCTAGCCCGCCCCGCCGCGCCCACAAGGCACGGCGGGGCTTTTTGATCCTTAGGCCCGCGCATGTCTTGTAGATACCGACGGACTCTGCCCGTCATAGGCTTTTGCGCGGGTAGAATGCATGGATAACTTGAGGCTCACGCGCGACGGAAAGGAATCGTTGCATGGATCAGGACAAGACAACCGTGATGGGCGGCTACGGTTCCGCGCAGGCTGGCGATAGCGCCGATGCGACCCGCGTTGTTCCCAACCCCGGTTATACCGACCCCGCCGCGACGCAGCCTTCTGCCGAGCCCACCCGGGTTATGGGCTATGGCGACACGGCGCAGGATTCTTACGCTGCATCTTCGCAAGGCCCCTATGGCAACGCAGCTCCGGATCCGTTTGATTACGCGCCGCCGAATTCCTATGACAGCCTGCCGCAGAATCCCATTCCGCAGCCTCAGCAGACGACGTATTTGCCTCGCACGGCGCAGCCTCGCTACGAGTCGCGCGAGCCGTATCGCGAGTACCCCAAGTCGATTCCGCAATATGGCGAGGACGAGGAGAAGAAGCCGTCGCGTTCGTCGAGCGTGATCAAGAAGATCCTCATCGTGCTGGCGATCTTCTTTGCGCTGTCGATTGTGTTTGCCATCGTGTCGGGCATGCTCAACAAGCGGGGGAGTTCAACGGCCGATACCACTGCCGAGCAAACCGAGTCTGCCTCGTCTGGCACCGTCGATCTGAGCGATATCCCGGGGCAGTACTGGTCCAACGCCAAGAAGATCCTCAAGTCGCGCGGCGCCGATCTTTCGAATGCCGTGGTCCTGACTGATGATGGCTCAACGCCCGTCGTCGATGCCAACTGGGTCGTTACTTCTGCCTACTATAACGACAACGGCAACCTCGAAATTCAACTCACGCACAAGAACAGTTCGGGCAACTCGTCCGACGGCCAAAGCGGTACCGACAGCTCGAGCTCCAATACGCTGGAGGACTTGAGCAACAAGGCGCAGGAGTTGGGAGACAAGGCGCAAGAGCTGGGCGATACGGCCCAGAACCTGGGCGACACCGCGCAGAACTTGGGCGACATGGCGACGGATGCCTGGAACGCCCTGCAAAACGGCATCTCGGGCGCGCAGGGAAACTAGCGGACGAGCGGAGCGGGGCTACAGCTGCTCTGCTGGACGGTCGGGCGAGCTAAAGCCCGAATCAAACGTGACGACGCATGAGACGTCGGGCCGGCGCTCGTGCACGATGCGCGTGACGAGCTCCAGCAGATCCTCGTCGGATATGTCAAAGCCGTCGGGACGCACAAGGTCAAACGAAACGAACCCGTCGTGCTCGTGCAGGTCGTGGATGGAGAGCGCGGGATCGATCTGCATGACGCCGCGCTTGACCCAGCCGCGCAGGTCGTCGCCGGTTGTCGCGATGGGGTCGCAGTGCAGCGTGATATCGATGCCCATCTGGCGCTTGATGTCGTGCTCGATGGTGTCCAGAATCTCGTGGTGCTCAAATGCGTCGCCCTCGCCAGGCATCTCCACGTGGGCGCTGGCAAACTGACGACCGGGGCCGTAGTCGTGCACCATCAGGTCGTGTGTGCCCAAGACCTGTGGATAGGACATGATCTTGTCGCGGATTGCCTGGACGAGCTTGGGGTCGGGCGCTTGCCCCAGCAACGGGCTGATGGCGTCGCGCACTAGGCCCATGCCGCTGATGCAGATGAAGATGCCCACACCCAGGCCTGCCCAGCCATCGAGGTCAAAGCCGGTCGTCTGCGAAATAAGCGCCGCCACCAAGACCGAGCCCGAGGTGATGACGTCGTTTTTGGAGTCCTGTGCTGTGGCGATGAGCGTCTCCGAGTCGATGCGATCGCCCAGCGTGCGGTTGAACGCTGCCATCCAGAGCTTAACGAGCATGGACAAGACGAGGGCGGCTAAGGAGAGCACCGAATATGCAGTGGGGGAAGGCTTGATGATCTTAGTGACCGACTCGAGGATCAGATTGATGCCGACGGCGCAAACCAGGACGGCGACGAACAGGCCAGCTAGGTACTCATAGCGACCGTGGCCATAGGGGTGGCCTTCGTCTGCCGGGCGGCTGGCAAGGCGGAACCCGAGCAGACTCACGATGTTGCTCGAGGCATCGGAGAGGTTGTTGAAAGCGTCGGCGATGAGGGAGACGGAGCCGGCGAGCAGGCCCGCGATGCCCTTGGCCAGGCACAGGGTGATGTTGAGGCCAATGCAGACGAGGCTTGCGGAAAAGCCCGCGTTGGTGCGGCAAGATGCATCGACCGGCTCGCTCTCGCTGCCGGGAACAAGCGTATGTACCAGCCGATTTACAAATAGCATAGCGGTCGTCCTCACAATCATGTTTAAGGGGATAGTGTAGCTCGCGCGGGGGCGCCGTGCACCGATGCTCAGAAAATGCAGCAATAGTCTGCCGGTGCTAACGAGCGAGCCTTCTCGTCTGCCTGGGTGGTCCATTTTGGGCCACATGGGTATGGGCATGTGCCTGCTTGCTCGACATACTTAATGTCGACAGCCCCTGTGCAAAGGAGGACGTTTCCATGGACGAGATGTTTGCCATTAAATGTCAAAACTGCGGCGGCCCTATGTACTCGCACCAGGCTAAGCGCAGCTTTGAGTGCGCCTATTGCGGCACGGTCGTTCCGTGGCAGGCTGATGCGGGGGAGCCCAAGAGCGCCCTGGGCATTCGCCATACGCCGCTGACGGTGGTGAATGGACTGCTCAAGCTCACGCATGTGTCGCAACTCGAGCGCCCGGAGGACCCGGACTGGTATTTCTTCAATTCGCACTGGCGCAATCAGTCGGTCCTGGAACATCTGCTGTGGGAGGATCGCGGCACGGCGCAGGAGTTCCAAGAGGCCACGCATGTGAGCATTCCTTGCCCCTTCTGTGGTGCGTCCTTTGAGGGCGAGTCGACCCAGCGCGTGTTTGAGTGCCCGTCCTGCGGCAACAAGATCGGCATTGCCGACCTGCTCAAGCCGGGGACGTTTAGCAAGCGTCTGACCATGGGCGTGGGTGCGGAGTATGTGCCGGATCAGGGTATTCCCTGCGAAATCTCGCCGCAGCAGGCACGTGCCAACGCGCTGCAGCTGGTGCGCCAGTATCCGGATGCCTTTGCCGGGCACGACGTGGAAGATGCGATCCAAAACGACATGATGCTCTTCTATTTCCCCATGGCGCTGGCGGACCTGCGCATGATGGCGAGCTTCCCGGGCAAGGGCCTGAGCAAGGAAACCCTGGTGTACTACGAGGTGCTCGACTGGGCATACCCCAGAGCAAACTACCTGGACGTTCGCCTCATGGGCATTTTGGAGCCGTGGGACTTTGCCAAGGTCGGTCCGTTCGATCCCGCCATGCAGGAAGGCGACTTCCGCGTCGTCTCCGTCGATGCATCTACCAAGGACCAGGTGGTCATTGATAAGTTGGCGCTCGACGTTGCGGGCAACGATGCCGAGGCCGTACTGGGGCTCAATAAAAAGAGCATCCGAACCTGGGCGCGCAAGGCCCGCAAGCATAAGGATGGCCTGGTGATGGTGCCGGTCTACTTTGTCGATCGTCCGGCGACGGATGGCCGCGATGGCGAGCAGGTGCGCATTGCCGTAAACGGCCAGACGGGTCGTGCGGCCGCGGTGGTGTTTAGCGACAAGCGCGAAACGCATATCGTGGCGCCGCTCAGCCCGAGCCTGCATCTGTCCGGTGAGAGCACCGTACACGCCACGCCCGTCGAGGTCAAATATGTTAAATCTCCGTTCCTGTACCAGATCGTGCGCCGTGGAGGCGGCGAGCAACCGCGCCAGGTTGCAGCCGCCGTCGAGGGTTCCTACCGAGAGGAGAAGCCCAAACGTCGCGGCCTGCTGGGTGCGCTATTTGGGAAGTAGGGGAGCGGTGCCGGTTGGCACCGTAACGTGATGGCCGGGGGTATGGGGCGGCTCTCAGGAGTGCGGGCTGCCGTCTGATTGTTTGAGGGTGCCAGATGTAAATAAACAGTGGAGCGGCTGCAAAAGAGCCTCCTCACTGGGTAAAATCAGGTTGTGCCGCGGAACCCGCTCCTCAGCTAGTCACACTTCGGAAGCGCGGGCAACGCAGGTATTATCGTCTAAAGGGCCGGCTGCAACCGGCCCTTTTCTGTGGCAGCCAATGGACCCACATCAGACGAAGGCCGCGTCTTTGCCTGTCAGGTCACGCTCGCCAGCCACGGCTAGAATGTCGTTGCCGGCGTCCATGACCGGTATTGTTTCGTAGCGTGCGTCGCAACCGCGAGTGCGCCTGCGACGGCTGCGGTGGCTTCGGTCGCAACGTGCTGCTACCCTTGCGTTTCGCCATTGGTCGCTTCGTTGATGGCGCGGTACTCGGCGCTTAGTTCGCGCGCCAGCTCTTCCTTGCTTGGAAGATACGGCAGGTATTTGGCGGCAAACACTTGGTCGTTGTCTTCGGGCAGCGTGTACTCGACAATCGAATCGCTTTTGTCCGCGCAGAGCACGATGCCTATGGGCGGATTGTCGCCTTCGTTCATGAGCTCGCGCGTGTAGTAGTTCACATACATTTGCATCTGGCCCAGGTCCTGATGCGTAAGGTCGTCCGTCTTAAGGTCGATGAGCACGAAGCAGCGCATCAGATAGTTGTAAAAAACAAGGTCAATATAGAAATGGCGCCCATCAAAGGTGATGCGCTTTTGGCGCGCCTCGAAAGCGAAACCACGGCCAAGCTCCAGCAGGAACTTCTGAAGATGCGTGATGAGCGCCTGCTCTAGATCGCTCTCGCGAAACGCAGTATCGTCCGAGAAACCTAAAAACTCCAGTACATATGGGTCGCGGATGATATCCTCGGGGCGACGAGCCGGGGCGCTCTTTTGGATTTCCTGGGTGACGGCCTCCTTGTCCTTGCTGGCAAGTAGGCGCTCGCGGAACATGGTGTTGATCTGGCGTTCGAGCTGACGCGTGCTCCAGCGAGAGTCGGCGCATTCGTTCATGTACCAGGTGCGAGCTTCGGGGCCAGGAATGCGTATTAACCTGCGATAATGTGTCCAACTCAATTCGGGACGCAGTGAGTCCCGAATTGGAAATGCAAGATAGAACTGACGCATTTTACGCAGCTCTCTTGCTTCAGATCCTTTACCAAAATCCTTGGTAAGTCTGATTGCGAGGGCCTTGAGCAGCGCCTCTCCATACTTGGCGCGCTCCTCTCCGCCCTGCTCTTCAACAATGCTCTTGCCGATCTCCCAATATGCCTCAACCATCGCAAAGTTAACGGCGGTATAGGCCTTGTCGCGAGCGGCGTTGAGAATCGAGGAAACCTGCTTGTAAAAACCTTCGGGCACGATTGCCGATTCTCCACGGTTTACCAGTTCACCCATCACTGTCGCCCCACTTTCCTCTTGTGGAATGCATCTTTAACGCATTTAGTTTAAAGCCTCGCGCGGACACGAATTGCTATGTTGTCTGGCACCTTCGCATGGGAGCCTTGCGGTGGTTAAAATGTGACCATAGAGGCAGTTTTAGCGAACCCCGCGGGAGTGACGCGTATGGACAACAACACGCTGCTGTTCCAGGACAAAGGTTCGGGTAGGTTTAAAGACGTTAAGATCTACCCCAACCGTATTGAGGTGCTCAAGAAGGGCACTTTCGGCGGCAAGCACACCGAGATTGTCTATCTTAAGGACATCACGGGGGTCAACAGGATCAAGGGCCGCGATGTTTTCCTACGTAACAGGCTGTTGACTGCTTGTGTCTTTAGCCTGAGCAGCTGTGCGAAGGCCCAGGAATTTGTGAACGCGCTGAACATGGTGATGTAGCCGATAGCGGCGTTAGGGCCAAGGTAAAAATCGGGGGCACAGAACGGTGTTCTGCGCCCCCGATTGAGTCGATGTGTCTAAAAGGCGGGCTTGCCTATTCGCTGTCGTCCCCAACGTTTTCGCGGTCATTGGCAAGCATTGCCGCGCCGGC
>OLOY01000650.1_pt1 | contig 21089 bp, 17 predicted proteins | sample 1672771 | NCBI WGS metagenome assembly OLOY01 (sample SAMEA3136722, study PRJEB25190) | human gut metagenome
CTCTTCCGATCTGCGACTGCGACGGGAAGTGGTGGGCCAGCACGCCCTCCGGCCCCGGCTGGGTCAGCGCCCCGGGCGGAGTGCTGCCCGAGGGGTGCTCCTACATCCTGCTGCGCGACGGCGTCAGGCTCGACGCGACGGCCCGCACGGGCGTGGTCAGGCTGTACGCGCAGTACGACGGCGAGTTCACAAAATAAAAAGCGGGCGCCGCGAGATTCTTTCCACCGCGCCCGCTTTCCAAGCACCATTGATACAATATGTAAGGTTACCTTCTGTTCACTTTAGCACGTCCGCTATCCGCTCGCTGGCATGCCCGTCGCCGTAGGGATTGGAGGCACGGCTCATGGCCGCGTACTCCTCGTCGTCGGAGAGAAGCCGGCTGAACTCGCGGTAGATGGTCTCCTCATCGGTGCCCACCAGCTTTAGGGTGCCGGCAGTCACACCCTCGGGACGCTCGGTGGTGTTGCGCATGACGAGAACCGGCTTGCCCAGGCTGGGTGCCTCCTCCTGGATGCCGCCCGAGTCAGTGAGGATAAGGTGTGATGCTGCCAGAAAGTTATGAAAGTCTAGCACCTCCAGCGGGTCGATTATGCGCAGCCTATCGAAACCGTCCAGCTCCTCGTGGGCAGCCTTGCGCACCAGCGGGTTCATGTGTATGGGGTATATGGCCTTGGTGTCGGGGTGCTCCTCCATCACGCGGCGGATGGCGCGGAACATCCTGTGCATGGGCTCGCCCAGGTTCTCACGGCGGTGCGCCGTGATCAACATCAGGCGGCTGCCCTTCGCCCACTCGAGCTCGGGGTGGGTATAGCCCTCGCGCACCGTGGTGCGCAGCGCGTCGATGCCGGTGTTGCCGGTCACCCATATCTTCTCTTCCGGCTTGCCCTCGTCCAGCAGGTTCCTCTTACTGGCCTCGGTGGGCGCGAAGTAGTACTCCGTGACGATGTCGACTGCCTGACGGTTGAACTCCTCGGGCCAGGGGCTGTATACATCGTGGGTGCGCAGGCCCGCCTCCACATGGCCCACGGGTATCTGCAGGTAGAAGCAAGCTAGGGCCGCCGCGAAGCTCGTGGTCGTGTCACCGTGCACCAGCACCACGTCGGGCTTCTCTTCTTCAAGCACAGCCTTTATCTTTAGTAGCACGTCGCACGTCACGTCGAACAGCGTTTGGCCTGGCCTCATGATGGCCAGGTCGTGGTCGGGCACGACGCCGAACACCCTCAGCACCTGATCCAGCATCTCGCGGTGCTGGCCGGTCACAGTGACGACGGCCTCGAACTCCTCCGGGCGCCTCTTCAGCTCGTTCACAAGCGGACACATCTTGATGGCCTCCGGGCGGGTGCCGAAGACGAGCATCACTTTCTTCTTATCCATTTCAATCCTTTGCATTCGATGGCCTCTTAGACCAAGTGACGTCTCTCTTGAGAAGCTTGTTCGTCCCACCGTAAACCGCCCGCTCCTCATTCAGCCGTTTTGACAAGACGGCTCCGGCAGCAACAATCGAACTGTTCGGGATGACGGATCCTTTGAGTATGGTCACCCTGCATCCCACCCACACATCATCCCCAATCACCACAGGAGAATTCGCAGGCTCCCCATTGATGCTGTGGAAGTCGGAGTCCATGACGAGCGAATCCCACGAAACCGAACACCTGTCGCCGATTTCCAGACTCTCCTGGCAGATAAAGGTGGAGGTCGCGGTGCAGGAGAATCCGTCTCCAACGCGAAGCCTCCCGCTCGGGCCCACGCTTACAGCAGGTCCATGTCCGAAAAAAGCCGACCCCGCGAACTCGACGTCGCCCTCAACCTCCCAGCAGCCACGCCTAAAGCGCTGGTCGACGGTTCCCGTCCCCGGGAAGCCCAACTTCACCCCGAAACGCTTGGGGGCTTCGACGCGTACCCCCCCCGCAGGGTTCTGAAGAAATAGTTCCTGACAACCAGAATCGGCAAACCAACTAGACCGCGCAAACCGAAGCAATGAACGTTGAACCTCACAGTCTTGGCCATGCTCATCTGCCGGAGCTTTCTAAAGTCCATGAATCTACCTAAGCCATTCCCCGGCCTTCGCCAAGGCTGACTTCACGGTGTCCTGCATGTCGTAGTACCGGTACTCGCCCAGACGCCCGCCGAAATGGACCTTGCCCTCTTCATTGGCGAGGGCCTTGTACCGCGCGTACCTCCGCCTGTTGTCATCATCCTCCATCGGATAGTAGGGTTCCTCACCCACATGCCAGTCACAGGGGTATTCCCTTGACACTACACTCTTCTCCTGCCGTCCGAACTCAAAGTGCTTGTGCTCGATCGTCCTGGTGTAGGACGTCTCTGCATCCGTGTAGTTCATCACCGCAACTCCCTGAACATTCGAAGAGTCGATGACCTCGTGCTCAAACCTGAGCGCCCTGTACTCGAGGGGCTCGTAACAGTAGCCGTAGTACTCGTCTATCGGCCCAGTAAACACCACGCCGTCAGCACATCCAAGCCAGGCCTCCTTATCCTCGAGGAAGTCCACGCCGAGCTCGACGTCGCACCCTTCAAGCATCTTCTCGAAAATCGCGGTATAGCCGCCCCTCGGAATGCCTTGGAGAGGGTCCGTGAAGTAGTTATTGTCGTAGGTGAATCGCAAGGGGATTCTCCGCATGATCGAGGCAGGGAGCTCCGTGCACTTGTGCCCCCACTGCTTCTCCGTGTAGCCTTTCACCAGCTTCTCGTATATAGTGCGCCCCGCTAGGTTGAGGATGTGCTCTTCGAGGTTTGCCGGGTGCTCGTTATGGACGCGGTCGGCCTCTATCGCGGCACGAGCCTCATCGGGGGTGTTCGCGCCGAAGAGCGCATGAAAGGTGTTCATGTTGAAGGGCATGTTGTAGAGCTCACCGCGGAAGTTCGCAATGGGAGAGTTCACGAAGTTGTTGAACTCGCAAAACTGGCCCATGTAGCTCCAGACAGCCCTGTCCGCCGTCCTAAAGATATGCGCGCCGTAAAGGTGAACATTGACACCCTCAATCTCCTTGGTATAGCAGTTGCCGCCGATGTGCCCGCGGCGATCCAGGACAAGCACGCTTTTGCCCTTGGCTATGGCTTCGCGGGCGATGACGGAACCGAATAGCCCGGCACCGACCACAAGCAGGTCATAATGGTCCTTCATAGATGATCCTTTCGCTTAGTGATAGAAAAGCAGCTTCAATCGCTCGTCGTGAGACACCTTCAGCCATACAAGGGCAATCAAAAGGTAGGCGGCCACGCCGGCTGCGATTTGACAGGCGAGCCCGAGCGCAGTTGGACCCATCGCCGCGCCCACCAAACACACCACTGCGAGCTCAACGAGCCCGATGATCGCATAGGGAACGGCATCCCTCAGGTACCTGCCGAGCGGAAGGGCCTGCCCGACAAAAATCGACTGCACGATGGACACAAACAGCTCCGCGACGACCGTGGCAATCGCGGCGCCGAACGCCCCAAACTCGCCCACCAGCAAAACGCAAAGCAGGATGTTGACGCCCGCGCCCACAAGGACCGAGGCGAGGTACTGCCCATCCCTCTCGTGCGGAATGAGGAATTGGTTGCCCAGAAGGCTCGACCAGGCACAGATGGGGATGATGAGCGCAAGAATCGGCATCAGAGTCTCGCAAGGGTCGTAGCCCGCGCCAAAAAACACCGGCACGAACTCGTGCGCGATGCCCGCGATGCCAAACGCGAGACCGAAGCCCATCGCTTGCGAAAGCCACGAGGAAAGTTCAAGGTAGCGCTGGGCCGATCCCTCGTCACCATGGGCAACAACTGCGCTCATACGCGGAAGCATAACTGTCCCTAGGGACTGGATAAGAGCAAGCGGAATCGTCACAATCTTGTACGCGTTGTCGTAGAATGCGACCTGGCTCATGCCGCTGACGTTGCCGAGGATGATTTCATTTAGTTGTGTGTATATGGAAATAGCTATTACAGGGGCGAAGAGCGTGAGATTGGGTTTGACATGAGCGAGCACTTCTTGCGCCTTTGGGTACACGATGCCGACGCGCCCCCGAACCAAAAACCACAATACCCCGCTGTTTACAACAAAGCCGGTTGATTGAATCAAACAGTATGCCGACAAGTCTTCCTGTCCATGAACAAACACGAAGATGCAAATGATGATGCCGACACGAACAAAAAGATTTCGTATGGTCATCTCTTTGAAGTCCTCCATACCATAGAAGTACCAAGAGATATCCACCGCCTCGGCAAGAACCCAAAGACCCCAGATAAGCGAATACACAAGTAAATCGCCGCTAATGAAGACTGCATAAAGCAGATAAGAGGCAAATACGACCACCCCGACTATAATCTGCATTGCAAAGATAGAACAGAATGCCCGAGAGCGGGCTTCGCAATCATCTCGCACCTTAGCAATCTCACGGTTCCCGTACTGCCCAAGTCCCAAAAGACAAAAGTAAGTGAAGTAGGTTGCAACAGTATAAGTATAGGAAAACGTGCCCAGCGCATCGCTACCAAGAACGCGCGCGAGATAGGGAATGGTGATCAATGGCGTCAGAATTCGAACAATCTGGTATGAACTGTTCCAGACAAAGTTCGACCTCAGAGAAGACAAAACTAGGCCCTCCTTTTCACCCTTCGGCAAGCAAGACCCCATGCAAGAAATCTAGTTCTTCTCAGCAAGTAAACTAGCTTTCCACTTCTCGCCATCTGCGCGTAGATAGCCGATGACTCCCTCTTTACATAGTCGTCAAACTCACGAAGCTCCTTCTTACAGCTGCGATCGGGACCGGAAATACAGGTAAAACGGAATGCCAGCGCACACTCCTTTGCCAAGCAACCTTGTAAATAATTCGAGGCATCGCATTCGAAGGAACCAACCTCATGAAGAAGGCGCTTGCAAACACGCAAAAGGTCAGAATGATGTCTCTTGATGCCCTCGATACTAACACTTTGACCTTCTCGGCCGATACGATACTGATAAACAGGATTTCGAGAAACGTAAAGCGTATTCACATAGCGCATTGGATAATATGCATACTCGATATCGGTGTAAAAGCAACCCTCCGTCATCGTGAAAGAAAATTTTTTCAGCAAATCAGTCTTGTAAGCGATAGCGCAGGCGGCGATAGGCTTACTCGGGTCAAGGCCCGCAACGCCATGCGAACCCTCGCTAAGATACGCGACGCAATCCTTCGTTTCCGGCTCAGCCCCACTTTCATACACCCTTCTATAGGACGTCACGACCGCATCATCGACACATTCAGCGAGAATCCGCACATAGTCTGCGAGCTGCTCCGCATCAAACAAATCGTCGCCATCCAGATATCTAAAATAAACACCTCGAGCAAGAGGAATACTCGCATTCATTGTCGAGCCATATCCTCCATTTTGTTTATCGATGACTCGAATCGAATCAGGATACTTGCGCTCCCACTGTTTTGCGACCTCGAGCGTACCGTCCTTACTGCCATCGTTCACTACGATTACGTCAAGCTCCTGAATTGCAGGAATACACGACTTAAGCGCGTCATCAAGGTATCTCTCAACATTGTAGGCTGCTATGCTCACTGTAAGAATCTTGTCAGTTGTAAACTCCATTAATTCAAACTCCTTTGAACGATGCGAAGGACATACGAGAGCAATTGTCAGATGGGCAGTTATGCCCTCAGGTGACTAACGAACGCCGTCAAATCGACCTGTAAAATTGTCCGAGGATTGCTTAGCTTTTGCTTGGAAACTATGTTTACGGCTAGAAAGCGCAGTACCGGCAAGCAATAAAAAAGGATTAAAATACAAGTAAAATATCAAGTCATCAATAATGCCATGCAAAGCTAAGACCGCTAGAACCATAAGCAAATAAGGGTCGCGAATTTGCCATGCGTGCCAAGCTGCAACAGTCATAAGAGCGAGAAATCCAAGTAAATACACCCATCCATATCTAACCAGAATTAGTACATACAAGCAGTCAATATAGTTGTATGTTCCGGTTGTTATGCTGCCATCAACCCGAAGGCCGTTCCCAATAAACTGGATAGCTTGCCCGAAAGCTGTAACTCCATAGGCATCAAGAGCGTTTTGTCCAAATGACAATCGGCCCGCCAAAAGAGACGAACCGTTCAGCTCCGCAAAGACGGAGTTCGCAGGCGTATAGAGCAAAGTCACAGCAAGGGAGAATACCGCAGCTACGATGAAAGACGCAACACAGAGCGCTCCAATGGGTTTATTAAGGATAATTCTCCCCTTTGTTACCCGTACGGCGAACGCGACCACAATAATCAACAAAGCCAAAACAAATGACAACCTAGAGACTGTAGCCTCATAGACAAGAACATTCAAAATAGTCCATATGATTAACTCGACTATTCGAAGACTGTCTTTTCTGAGATAAAGCCAAAGACAAGTAAGAATGAAGACATACATAGACGGATGCAAAGAGTAAAGAAACCCGAGATAGTGTCTCGTTCTCATGGCGGAAACCTCGACATAGTCTCGAATAATGCCCAGCGACGAAGCTCCAACCACAACGACAAATGCAAATGAAATTGCAGCAAAAGAGGCAACTGCAGCCTTTTTAAAAGAACAATTTCTTCCACAGTAGATAAATAGAAGGCCCTCTAAAACTGCATTATTCAACTGATCCAGTAAAAACGAGTCTGCGGCAAAAGCAAAAAACAAAAAGAGAATCGATGCAATGTTGTACTTTCCAGAAACCAACTCACCAAGCAGCAACAACATTAAGCAAAAAAGTCGAACAGTTCGTATCGGCATCCCCTGCAGAGAAATAGCGAACATGGATGTGTAGGAGAGTATAGAAAAAAAGAGCCACACGCCCAAAGCGAGCACGAAACAAGCTTCGCCGATATTGATGCCAAGCAACTTTTCTCGACTAAGCGCCTTGCTCATAGACCATCCCCCCAAGACACGAGACATTAGTTATTCGGACTGAGTTTACCCAACCCGCGTGATACCGAGGCATCACCTCATTGCCTCATCAAGAATCTCTGAGACGATCTGCTTGAAATCAATCGAGTCGTAGTATTGTTTGCTCCGCTTGCTGAAGTCGTCGTAATCCTCATCAATAGCAATAACAGCATTCGCTATGCCTTCCGGCGTGCCATCAACCGTAAAGCCCATTTTTCCGTCACGGAACGCCGCAGTCAAGCCAGGCACGTCAGATCCAATCATAGGCAGACCAAACCTTGAGTACTCCCAGATCTTATTGGGAGCACAATATAGCGCATTGAGCACGGAATAGTGCGCGTATCTTTCAGCTCTATACGGAAGCAATCCAATATACCCAAAAGGCGTAACGGAGAGATGGTTCGGTGCGGCAACAAAACCAAGATCGACCACCTGATCGGTAATTTCCCGCAAATCTCGAAACCAGTCCACATTAGGTTCCATAGGCTTCCCCATGATGCACAACGCATAATCATCACCCAAGAGATTGACAGCCTTGGCATAGTTATCTAAGTTCCTATCTCTAGAGTAAATACCTTGATAAAGAAGTTTTTTTCTATTATCGCTCTTGAGTAATGTGTCTATAGCAGGTGGGAGTGCCGAGTCGTAAAGAATGGAATTAGGGTAAGGTTTGTTTGGAAGCAGCTTGGGCGTCTCAGGTAACTCCCATAGAGCCTGTTGAATATGCGCCCTGTTATACTCAGGCACCACAACGCGCGATGCTCGTCGCGCAAGTTTTATAAAATTGTCATAGTGGAGACGAGACGCACCGCCTCTAAGCAGGGGGACATATTCCACCAATTCACTAATTTGAAGCACATAATTGAAATTGAGTAAATCATTCCCGACAGCACGGGCGGACATATCCGTGGTCGTCCACACTAAATCAATTTCATTCTTGTGCGCATTTAGATAATCTGAAATCATTTTATGATCAGAGTACAGATGCTTAAGTGTATCCAACTTTGAACAGCTCTTCCCGAGCTCGATGCCAGTGAGCCCATCTCTGTCCAAAATGGAAGAAGGCAAGCTTCCCACACCACCAGCAAGCAAAGCTACATTATGTCCGAGGTCAAGAAGAGCATTTACCAAGCTGATAGCAGGCGGCACATTTACAATATCATTGACTTTAATTACAACTATGTTCATTCTACTTCCCTTTTTGACCTTCTGTCCGCATTAAGAAAACGGCGTTTCTGTTACTAGCGTCTACCTGTTGATAACGAATCCTCTGGGATATGTCTGCGTGGGTCCGGCCTTAGCTCCCACCTAAATACACGCAACTTATCCGAGCGCAGCAACGGTCTCTCGCGCCGCCTCAGTGAGCCCGTACCGTGCATCAAATCCAAGCCTCGCCAATTTTTCGCAGTCAAGCGCCGAGCACGTCATTGGGTTGTACCCAACCGCTTCCTGTTCGGTCGGATAGTCGCGGATAATCTTGACGCCGCCCGCATCAGCGAGCGCCTCAGCAAGTTCGCGAATCGTACAGGTAAACCCAGGCGCTCCCACGTTGTACGCCTCTCCCGTCCTGCCGTTGAGGCAAATGGCAAGCAGGGCACCAGCGCAATCGGTCGAGTACACGTAGGAGCGCAACTGAGAACCTGGGCTCTTCATGACGATGTTTCTACCAGAAGCCGCTTCTCGGGCGAATTGCGCGTGAGCACGAGAATCAGACGCAGTGCAGGTGGCTCCCCAAACGTGGCCTGGGCGTGCAATTACTGAGTCGACACCATATTCGAAGAGGTACGACGCGCACAGCGTCTCGCACGCGCGCTTGGACGCCGGATAACAAAAGCGCGGAGAAAGCGAATCAATCGGGTACTGCTCGCCCTCCGAATAGGGCGCCATTCCAACACGCGGACCGTACACCTCACTGGAGGAAATGTAGACCATTCGCTTTGCGCCGCAATCCCTCGCATAGGCGAGCATGTAATCTGTCCCGGTCACATTGCCCACGAGCGTCTCCACCGGCTGCTCCGCATACGCCCTAGGATGCGCATTGCTCGCGCAGTGAAAAATATAGTCGGCTTTGAAACCAACAACGAAAGACTTGCCGTTATCGTGCGCGGCAAAGCGCCATGCAGCATCCCCCCAATAAGCGAAACGTGAGCTAAGGCGTTTCGCGCTTCTGCCGGCTAGAACGATTTCGCATCCAAGGTCCAACTCTCTGTTAGCCTGCAAAAGTACGTCTGCCAAGGCGGAACCAACCAAGCCAGAGGCACCGGTGATGAGGATAGTCTTGCCGGAAAACTCAGCCAAATTCTTGCGATCCTCCGCACAGGCAAGCAAACCATTAAGGTAAGCATCGGTGTAAACCATGAATTTCCTATCTTACGCCAATGAGTGCTTTAAAAATTTCCAGATCGCTAACCGTAGTAATCTTAAAGTTCATCTCATCGCCAGGAGTAAGGTGAATCGTGCGACCATAGTGCGCAAGTAACTCAGGCAGGGCCGCAGAGTCAACCCTGTCATGTTTAGCCCTAGTATGCAACTCAATTAAATCGCAGTATCCCATCACATGTGGGGTCTGCGTGCGAGCTAAGCTCTCGCGGCGAATCGACTCGTGTGCAGTGAGACCGTCCTCAGTATCTTTGCGCACAATAACCTCAGTGGCAGGAATAGCGGTCACAGCAGAGCCCTCACGCTCAGCGGTGCTGATAGCGCTTGAGATGATGCTCTGCTCTACGAGAGGTCGGTTTCCATCATGCAAAAGAATAAGATCGTCGTCAGCTGCTGTGCCCTCGAGCGCGCCGAGAGCATTCGCAATCGACTCCTGGTTAGTATGCCCACCAGTCACTACGGACATAAGTTTCGTTATTCCAAAATTGGAGGAATAAGCAAGAAGGACCTTCTCCCAGCCTTCCAAGCAAGCCACAACAATACCGTCAACGCTCGGGTGTCGCTGAAAAGCCTCCATAGTGTAGACAATCACAGGCTTATCATTCACGTGAATGAACTGCTTGGGAATATCTGACCCAATTCGAGATCCAATTCCCCCAGCAGTAAGAATTACATAACAACTCATATATTTAACCCCTTAGTTCTGAATATGATTTTGAATTCAATTAGGAAGGCCCGTAAACGCCAAGGTCGAATTCGTAGACGACGTGAGTCTCCCGCTCGTCAACCGATGGCGGCATCATGTAGTCAGGCCCATACAGTGCAGTCATATATGTGGAAACGTCTGAGGGAACGGGAACGACAAGCCCCTCGAAGGTCGCCTGAGCAGAAGGGTAGAATGTTGAGCGATGATACGTCTCTTTGAAATAATGCTTGCGCCCAACAGGTATGCCAATGAATTTGGAGTTGGTATCTTTGCAAATCGAGTTCCATCGATTCCAGATAGCAGTCCACTGCTCAGGGGACCTGAAAGAGAGCAGCCTGCCGATCGCAATCTTCTTTCTAAAAGTTGCCGCAGCGGCGGAATCCACATCAACTAGTTTGAGGTATTCATCCGAGTTTTCTGCAAATCTGCGGCAAGAATAAAACAACCCTAGAATCAACGATCCGATGCCGTGGATTTTTCTGAGAATGCAATTGTCGGGCAAGCTTTCAACATAGAAAACGTCCACATACAACCCGCATTCGGAACGTTTCTTGCCTATGTCTTCTTTGCTCCGCACAACCGTACCGTTAAGCCTAACTCTAGGAAATGCCAAATCATAGCCCGGCGTAACCCCTGGCACCTGCACTGTGTATTTATTTGGAAACATATTTTCCAAAGTCTGCTGAAAAAGAGGAAATTGGAGATGGGGAATATTCAAATCCATATCATCATCCCAGGGAATAAACCCCCCGTGCCTTATCGCCCCAAGACAAGTTCCACCGCTTAGGACATAGTTAACACCAGCACCTTTGCACGCCGCATCAATATCTTTCAGCATGCCGCGCAACAAGTGCTGCTGAGCAACAAGAAGCTCACCCTTCACTTCGATCATTTTGTTTCCGACAGAGACGTGTTTGAACACACCAACAGTCGAAAGGCCCATCAGAACCCCTCCTTATTATTTGCTTGAGATGATACCAAGGTTTACAAAGAACACTTTCGGCACACGTACTCACTTCTAGATTTCAAAACTAATAAACATGCCCATCTCGCCACGAGGCAGTTGAGGATGCGAACCTAGTCACGGCAAGATTAGGCCCCAATCTCTTAACCCAATGACTCCCTAAGGTAACGAGAAAACTCTTGCTCCCAATCAGACGGAAAATAGCCAATCGACTGGGTTTTCGAGAGATCAAGCGCCGAGTACATCGGCCTGGGCGAGACGGGGCCGTTGGCGCTGCCATAGTACTCGGCCGTGCTCACAGGCCTGACGGCGTCGGCGTTGCCGTTGCGCAGCTCGAACACCTTCGCGGCGATGTCGGCCCAGGACGCCACGCGGCCGGAGCCGGTCAGATTGTAGGTGCCGTACTCGCACGGGCTGCTCGGCTCCTTGTCGCCATCGCGGTAGCCCAGCAGCCAGAATATGCCCTCGGCCATGTCGCGGGTGAAGGTCAGGCGCCCGAGCTGGTCGTCAACCACCGTCACCTGGTCCAGCGCGTCGCCGGGGTCGGCGCAGCGGTCAGAGAGCGCGGCCATAGTCTTGACGAAGTTCTTGCCGTCGCCGATGACCCAGCTGGAGCGCACGATGTAGTGCTTGGGGCAATTCGCCACGGCGATGTCGCCCGCCGCCTTGGTCTGACCGTAGACGCCCAGCGGGCTGAACGGCTCGTCCTCGCCATGCTCCTCGCGCGTGCCGTCGAACACGTAGTCGCTGGAAATGTGCACGAGCGCGATTCCGTGCTCGGCGCACGCCTTGGCCAGCAAGGCCGGGCCTTGTGCGTTGGCCGCCCATGCGGCCTTTCTGCCCTCTTCGGTCTCGGCGGCGTCGACAGCGGTATACGCGCCGCAGTTGATCACGGCACCGTACAGGGTCCAATCGATTTTCGAGTAATCGCCGGAGTCCGAGAAGTCGAACTCGCCGCGGTCGCCGAAGTCGAAAGAGTCGGCGACCCCGCGCTCCTCGGCCAGAGCCTTCACCGCGCGGCCGAGCTGGCCGTTTGCCCCCGTCACGAGCGTGCGGCGGGGAGCCATGGGCAGCGCGTCCTTGAGCATGGGATGGGCCTTGTCGGCATCGGAGAGCTCGCACTCTGAAAGCGGGATGGGCCACTCGATGCCGAGCTCGGGGTCGGCGAGGTTGACGAAGGTGTAGGTCTTCTTGAGCTCGGCCGACCAGTGCGCGTTCACCAGGTACGTGTAGGCCGTGCCGTCCTCGAGCGCCTGGAACGAGTTGCCCACGCCGCGGGGCACGTAGATGGCCTTGGACGGGTCGATGACGCACGTGTAGACCTCGCCGAAGCTCTTGCCCGGGCGAAGATCGACCCACGCCCCGAACACGCTGCCCGTGGCCACGGAGATGTACTTGTCCCACGGCTCAGCGTGGATGCCGCGCGTCACGCCGCGCTCGGCATTGAAGCTGATGTTGTTCTGCACGGGGCCCAAGTCGGGCAGGCCCAGCTCCAATTGCCTGGCGCGCTGCCAGTTCTCCTTGAACCAGCCGCGGGAATCGCCGTGCACCGGCAGGTCGAACACGAGCATCCCGGGGATGTTCGTGCGCTCCGCCTCGAGCTCCTTCTCGAATTCGAGAGACATCTGGCTTTTCCTTCCCTACTGGCCCTGCGCCTTGTACCTGGCCTCGGTCGCGGCCTTCGCGGGGCGCCACCAGGCCTCGTTGGCGCGGTACCAATCGATCGTCTGCTCCAGGCCTTCCTCGAAGTCGTTGTGCGTCGGGCGCCAGCCGAGCTCGGTCTGCAGCTTCGTGGAGTCGATGGCGTAGCGGCGATCGTGGCCGGGGCGGTCGGCGACCCAGTCGAAGTCCTCGGGGTCGCGTCCCATGGCCGCAAGGATCATGCGCAGCACGGTGATGTTGTTCTTCTCCCCGTCGGCGCCGATGAGGTAGGTCTCCCCCATGCGGCCCTTCGTGAGGATGTCCCAGACGGCCGAGGAGTGGTCCTCGGTGTGGATCCAGTCGCGGACGTTCTCGCCGCGGCCGTAGAGCTTGGGGCGGACTCCGTCGATGATGTTGGTGATCTGCCTGGGGATGAACTTCTCCACGTGCTGGTAGGGGCCGTAGTTGTTGGAGCAGTTGGAGATCGTGGTGCGCAGGCCGTAGGTGCGGGTCCATGCGCGCACGAGCATGTCGGAGCTAGCCTTGGTCGAGCTGTACGGCGAGGACGGGCGGTAAGGCGTCTCCTCGGTGAACTTGGCGGGGTCGTCGAGCGCAAGGTCGCCGTAGACCTCGTCGGTGGAGACGTGGTGGTAGCGGACGCCGTATTTGCGGACGGCCTCCAGAAGTCGGAAGGTGCCCTCGACGTTGGTGCGCAGGAAGGGCTCCGGGTCCGCGATGGAGTTGTCGTTGTGGCTCTCGGCGGCGTAGTGCACGATGGCGTCGTGGCCGGGGACGATCCTGTCCAGCAGCTCCGCGTCGCAGATGTCGCCCACGACGAGCTCCACGCGGTCCGACGGCAGCCCGGCGATGTTCTCGGGGTTGCCGGCGTAGGTCAGCTTGTCCAGGACGGTGACGTGGACGTCCGGATGGTTGTTCACGACATAGTGCACGAAGTTGCTGCCGATGAAGCCGCAGCCGCCCGTGACGATGATGTTCTTAGGTTCAAAGATCTCAGACATGAAAATCCAATCTGAAGCATGTACAGCTTCTTTAGTATGCCGCAGGAAGTGACGCCGCGACACTATTCAACAAAACTATCGGACATTTCGGCATGCGATAAGAGCCATAACCTTCGCAGAATTACTTCCCCTACAAAACGCCTCCGGAATGCAGTCTTTGTCGTAACGGAAGACCGAATTCCCAGTTTTTTCGCGTAAGTACTTATAGAAGAAGTCCTCCCAGCTTTTAAACTTCTCACTGTTTATAAAGGCTTCTGGGGTTTCCAAAACCGCCTTAACATCTAACCCTGAAATAACGCCGGAGCTCAGCAGAAGCCACTCGAATGACTCGGGAAGACAAACCGTAACAGTATCGCGGTGAATGTCTTGCAGCTTAAGGACGCGGTCCGCATAGCACCCAAATGCTGCTCCGTCCGCGACAACAAACACGCGATCGTCGAAATGCTGATCCAACCAGCCCAAAATCGCGCTGTTCGTCATGGCCGAAGCGCAGGTAAGCTCACTGTCAGCGAAATGCCGTTCAAAGAACTGGAAACCAGACTTACTGTCCTCGCATAGAAGGATAGAAAAGTCCTGTTTTGGCGCCGACCGGGAAATAGCATAACGATGATTCCCGCGATCTTGATAAACAGGGACGAAAGAATGGTATTTTCCGCTCGTCTTAATCTTGTAAATCTCATCCACGCTATACGGAAGATTGGGGAAATCAGCCCTTGAGATCAGCACGAAATAATTCGAGGAATACAGCACATGATGGGCAAACTCATCAGAATGGATCTCTTTTAAGCCCTCATCGACAAATACAATCGAGTCATGAACGGACGAAAGCTGGTTTCGCCAATCATAATCGGTCAGGGCGACACAGGGACAATCGCATTGCAAGGAAACACCCGACTGCTCGCCCGTTCGCATGTAGTCTGCGACCATGTCAAACAGTGTCGTCTTACCCGTGCCACTATCCCCACGCACAATAGTAATGTTCCGTTTAATGGTAAATGTGTACTTGGTTCCCCTGCGGCGGGAAATCTTAACGAGATGCGAACCGTTCATAAGCAGCACCTACAGATACGGAATCGACTCGTGAATCAAATCGGCCATGTTGTGAACGATTCGGCCGCTATTCACGACTTTAATTTTAAAATCCTCGCGACCAAAGTCCATCACATGATAGAGATTCACAACGAGCTTGCGGTCTTTCGCCATGTCGAGAATCCACTTGGCACAGTTGTCACCACAGGTAGAAGCGTTAAAAATATGCTTACGATCAAATCTCATAAGCAGCAGCGTTTTCACGCCACCAGAAAGCTGGAGTGGGGAGATGGATCCAAGCACAGGGCTTTCGATGACGTTTTCGGAGACAACAACCGATCGATCGACATCTTTAATTATCGAGACTGCATAGGGATCCGTAATCCAAGAAGACCGGTAAGAGTTTTTGAAATATGTCGCTGTGTTGTAAATCGCTTCTGGCATATCGCCAAAGTAGACGCTTAACACATCCACTCCCAATCATATTGTCTTTATGGTCAACGTAATCATAACGAAAGGGGCCACCAGATAAACGGTGACCCCTAAAAGAAAACAAGCTTGCGCTAGTACTCGCGTGGGCTATTGACGATCTCGCCGGCGGCGACCTTCTTCAGGTGCTGCCCGTAGACCGACTTGCCGTAGGCCTCGGCGGCCTCCTTGAGCCCATCGGTGGTGATCCACCCGTTCTCCCAGGCGATCTCCTCGGGCACCGAGACCGGTAGGTCCTGGGAGTGCTCGACGGCGCGGACGAACTCCGCCGCCTCGTGGAGCGACTCCATGGTGCCGGTGTCCAGCCACGCGTAGCCGCGGCCGAGGGTCACCACGGAGAGCGTCCCCTCCTCCAGATACATCTGGTTGAGCGTGGTGATCTCCAGCTCGCCGCGTGCGGAGGGCTTCACCTCGGCGGCGCGGGAGGACACGTCGCCCGGGTAGAAGTACAGGCCGGTAACGGCGTAGGAGCTCTTGGGCTGGGCGGGCTTCTCCTCGATGGAGACGGCCCTCCCCTCGCCGTCGAACTCCACGACGCCGAAGCGCTCGGGGTCGTCCACGTGGTAGCCGAAGACCGTGGCCCTGCCCGACTCGGCGTTCTGGACGGCGCGCGTCAGGTGGCGCGACAGGCCGTTGCCGTAGAAGATGTTGTCGCCGAGCACCAGTGCGCACGGCTCGCCGGCGATGAAGTCCTCGCCGATCGTGAAGGCCTGGGCCAGGCCGTCCGGCGAGGGCTGCTCGGCGTAGGAAAGGTTCACGCCGTAGCGTGAGCCGTCCCCGAGCAGGCGCTCGAAGTTGGGCAGGTCGGTCGGCGTGGAGATGACCAGGATGTCCTTGATGCCCGCCAGCATGAGCGTGGACAGCGGGTAGTAGATCATGGGCTTGTCGTAGACCGGCAGCAGCTGCTTGGAGGTCACGAGCGTGAGCGGGTACAGGCGGGTGCCGGACCCGCCGGCGAGGATGATGCCTTTCATAAAAATCCTCTCGATTGACAATCGTTGAGCAAAAGCCGCTGATTACAGATGCATAGTTAATTAAATTATACGCACCGGCAGCAACCTCCCCGTCTTCTTCTTTAAATCGGACAGCAGAAACACGCAACTCTTTCTGCATTTCTAGCGAGGCAACAAATGAAAAAGTACAATGGGCAGTGTCCAACAAACGAAAGGCAGACAATGCGAGTCGAAACAACCGGAGTATGCAGAGGAAACTGGAAAATCTACCAGCAGCTTAAGATTGAAGGCATCCATAAAGGCTCCAGCGTAACAGCCCAAGCGGCTACAAACGACAACCGCTGCTTACCTTTATCCCTCCTAAAATTCCGGGACAATGGTTGTGACTCGAACTCATACGTCCTTGTACTCCCCGATCCCGATGCCCGCACCATCAAAATTGAGTTTTGCGAAATCGGCCAAGACGGTCGTACCCTGAGCAGCGACTCCCTTTCACTCAATTGCAAGAACATCAAATGGGAGTCGCGCCTTAACTACAAAATTAAACCTGACATGTGCAGTAAACTCCGAAACTACGATGACGTTTCAGAGTTTGACATGGCAACGATTGATTTCTGGCAGTGCATCGAAGATTCAAGCGACTACATCCTTAGGTGCACGGTGAGAACGCCGTATCGTAGCGACTCCCAAATCAAACTTCGCTGCCTCGATCGAACCCTCAATGAAGTTGATTTGAGCATCGTCAATTTCGGTTCGAATGTAACAAGCGTTGGATTTACGTCTGAGAAAAAGCAGCTTGAAACGCAGCTCTCAATTCGAATGCCAAAGGCGTTCGATCGTTACTACTTTATTATTGACGATCAAAATCACCCATCATTCAGTGCATTCGACTGCTTAACACCCGATAAGCTAGGCTTGCTTCTTGAGGAGACCAACTTTCTCTTTACCCATGCGCAGTTTGACCCTGAATACCCCGAATGGTTCACGGATCATAAGGCAACTATCGGCGCTCTGGAGAAGCAGAGAAAAATCGTCTTCAACAGCGCTCCGAAGTTCAGCATTATTGTCCCTCTATACAACACACCCATTTCGTTCTTTAACGATATGGCCGAATCCGTAAAAAACCAGTCTTATGCAAACTGGGAGCTCATCCTAGTTAATGCAAGTCCTGACAATCAGGAACTAAAGGCTCGCGTTGAGCAGGAGACGGCCCACGACAACAGAATTAAATCAATTAACCTTACCGAGAATAAGGGCATTTCCGAAAACACAAACGCCGGCGTTGCCATCGCTTCGGGTGATTTCGTTAGCTTCTTTGACCATGACGATATTCTTGAACCGGACTTGTTGTTCTCATATGCCGAGGCAATTGAAAACAATGATGACGTCGATCTTCTTTATTGTGATGAAGATAAACTCATGCCCGATGGAATGCTAGCGCAGCCGTTCTTTAAGCCGGATTTCAATATCGATCTGCTCAGAAACAATAACTATATCTGCCATATGCTTACCATCCGTAAGTCTCTGCTTGACACTCTAGAACCGAACACGAAAGAGTTCGATGGAGCACAGGATCATAATCTGACTCTCCACGCCGTGGAAAGGGCAAGGAAAGTTCATCATGTTGCAAAGGTTCTATATCACTGGCGCCTAAGCGAGACCTCCACCGCAGCAAATGCCGATAGCAAGCCGTATGCCACTATCGCAGGTATCAAAGCGGTCCAGAGTCATTTGGACAGGCTTGGGCTCAATGCGAAGGTCGAACAAGCGCGTCGTCCCTTTACATATAAAGTAACCTACGCTGTGCCAGATTCCCATCCACTCGTGTCAATTATCATTCCAACTAAAGACCACGCCAACATTCTGGACAACTGCATTAAGTCAATTGTTGAGAAATCAACGTACGACAATTTCGAGCTTGTCATAATCGAAAACAACAGCACAGAAAAGGAGACGTTCGATTATTACGATAAGTTGCAAGCAAAATATCCTGACATCGTTCGTCTTGTAACTTGGAAGCACGAATTCAATTTCTCCAAGCTCATGAACTTTGGCGTTGCTCACGCCAAGGGCGACTATCTCTTGCTGTTGAATAACGATACTGAGGTAATTACGCCCAATTGGATTGAGACTATGCTTGGCATCTGCGCACGTGAGGATGTTGGCGCAGTTGGTGCAAAACTCTACTATCCCGACAACACCATCCAGCACGCGGGCTTATGCGTCACTGGTGGCGTGGCAGGACATCTTTGCCAAAGCATGCCAAGGGATAACTGGGGCTACTTTGCACTCAACGATGCACAACAAGACTTCAGCGCCGTCACCGCAGCTTGCATAATGACCAAGCGTGATGAATATGAGAAAGTCGGAGGTTTCACGGAAGAGCTTCCAGTTGCATTTAATGACGTTGACTTTTGCTTAAAGCTACGCGAGATCAACGACCTAATTGTATACACACCCGAAGTCGAGCTCTATCACTACGAGTCGATTTCTAGAGGCGTTGAAAACAATACGGAGAAGCAGATTCGCTTCCACAAAGAGGTCGCGTACATGAATTATCGATGGGCTAAGTATTACGTCAAAGGCGATCCTTATATGAATCCAAACTTCACCGTCGGGGAACCCGCGAATCGTTATTATCATTTATAGATAATGAGTATTTACTCATTTGGGCGCTGTTGAATATCGCGAAACTGCGCCGTCGATATCGCGCTTGGGCACCGGGCCCGACATGGGCTCCGGTGCCGTTTTGCTACCTGCGGTCCGCCCCGCGGCACGGCCTCATGTTGGCCTCTCGCATGCCGACCCAGCGCTCGGTCAAAGTCTCTGCTTGGCTTGGAAAAGCATAGCTTTCGGGGACCCTGCGGCGTCCGAATCATCGCCTGTTATCTAAACTGTTAGATAGCAGAAAAAACCCGAGAGCATTACGCAAAGGCCTACACACAGGATGCAATACTAATAAAACGAATAAGATATAAACAATTCATCACGCACATGCCAAAAGAGACGACAGAAAGCGAAGATGAGTTGAATTTAAACAAGCGCGTTCTCGACCCAAACAACAAAGCTGGTAGAACAGGAAGAAAATATCGTCCTTGAACACCCTGTATTACATTCTCGTAATTGAACGTCCAGCCCAACCACATAGATACAATGGAACCAAGGGCAGCCAAAGCAAAAGCGATAATAAACAGAATGGAACAAATGGGGCTGAGAAAAGAGGGCTCATCTTCGGAATCCAAACAACAAATAAACCCAAACAACAAATAAGGAATCATAAAAAAGGCTGGAAACTGCAAGTTTTTCTGGAGCCATCCAAGCGAATAACCTAAGGTGGATCCCCAATAGAAATCTCCTAGGGAATCTAATGTCCTAAAAAAGACCTCGAAGCTATTCTTTGGATGCATGATGATGTCACTGAGCGTATAAAACCGCCCGATCTCTTGGCCACGAGAGGCATCTGAAGACTGAGACACCAATGTACTCATTGATGCTATGCGCAGCACTAGAACGGAGGCTATAACAGCAAAGATCAGTATGCACTTACCGATACGTCCGACTTTCACATCTTGGAACTGCGAAAGGGGCACAAGCAAACCAAGTAATATCATCCCAGAATAAACAACCTTACACGGAGCCAAAAACGCCGAAATAATTAAATAAATGACGATTTCTTTACAACCTATTGATTTCTGCTCTCCAAAAAAACCGCGCATTAGACAAGCGAATACTAAAAGCGAGTACGCAATAATTCCTGAATCATAAGAGTATGAAGCAGCCAAGTGAAGCGTCATAGGCAGAAGCGAAACAAAAACAATAACCGATTTGCCCTTAGGTGCAATCCTGTATGCCTGGAACGCACAAAAGCAAAAAACCAGAGCCGAACCAATGCGCCCCATATAGAACACAGGATAGGCACCAAGTCCGAAAAACAGACCGATTTGCAGCCCAACGATAGATCCTATTTTCGCAGAAACGTTCTCACTACTGACGCTAAATGAGAACTCATTGAATGGAGTCCACTTCCCATTCTCAAACAGAGCATAATTCTGAATAATCGAATCAAATGAAGAGGAGTCAATGGCGTTACTCTGGCGACCCTTATAAAGGGAAAGATCGATATCCCGTACTAGAAAACCACCATCATTTGTCACATGCGCATTGAATGGAAGACTATCAACCATCCAATAAGTTGAAAAAAAATGATGGCCTTCATCCGGAACCGTAAACGGAGGAAAGATAAAGATAAAAATAATTAGAAATGCTATAAGCAGCGCCAAGAATACCCATTCACTTTTAAGACGATGGTACACCTTAGCATATGCAGCGCAAAGGCCAAGAATTAGAATCAACGAGATGGTAATTGTAAGCAGTACAAGTAATCTCGGATTATTTAGATACCAATAGACTGAATAGAATGCGAAAAAAACGGCAAACAAAACAAATAAAGGCTTACATCTTATGGAACTTGTCATAAAAATCCTTATAATCGAGGAACTAATAGAACGCAATTAAAAATACTGGTATCAGTATACTAGCAAGCACATTGGCATCCAAAAAGAATGGCGGAATTCAATCTCATGGATCGCGCCGAAAATGTTGGTGCAAGGGTGACCCCTTAGTGCCCGTTTAACGAAAAACGGCCTTCGTCCCGGAACCAGAAATCACCACAACAACAGGTTCCGGGAAAGGACGAAGATCGCTATGTAAATCTTGTCAGACCCGGCGCCGGACATACTCGCCATGCCCCGTTTCAGCGACGGCGCCATCGACATGCGGGAGCTGCTCCCCAGACTCGCCAAACAGGTCGTGAACGCCGCGATGGACGCCGAGACCGACCAGCTGAGCGGTGGCGGGGCGAACAGCCGAAACGGCTACCGCGAGAGGTCGCTCGCACCTGCGCCGGCACGCTGACGCTGCGCATCCCGAAGCTCCGCTCCGGCAGCTTCTTCCCGGACGACGTGATCGAGCGCCACCGGCGCCGGCACGCTGACGCTGCGCATCCCGAAGCTCCGCTC
>OLOY01000651.1_pt1 | contig 21087 bp, 16 predicted proteins | sample 1672771 | NCBI WGS metagenome assembly OLOY01 (sample SAMEA3136722, study PRJEB25190) | human gut metagenome
CCTTCTGATAAACTGCGAAGCAGTTATTCGGTTATGAGCAAGTAGCAAAGCGGATTGCGAATATCCGCTTGACCTGAAAATAAAAATCCGGGAGAATCTGGAAATGATCTGTTATATCTGTGATCATTTCGGAAGTTCTTCCGGATTTTTTGAAATTATCTTTTATGCGTTTTGTAATGCCTGTTCAATATCAGCGATAATGTCATCCACATTTTCAATACCAACAGAGAGACGGATCATTCCAGGTGATACGCCGGCTTCTGCAAGCTGTTCATCGTTCATCTGACGATGGGTATGGCTTGCCGGATGCAGGATCATGGTTTTGGATGCTGCTACGTGAGTTGCGATGGTGGCAAGCTTTAAGCTGTCCATAAAGCGGACTGCAGCTTCTCGACCGCCTGTCAGCTCAAAGGAGATAACACCACAGGTTCTGCCTTCGTTCATGTATTTCTGAGCAAGTGTATAGTATTTGTCATCAGGAAGTCCTGCATAGTTTACGTGAGACACTTTCTCATGGGCATTCAGGAATTCGGCGATCTTCTGTGCATTATAGCAGTGACGTTCTACACGAAGAGGAAGAGTTTCCAATCCCAGGTTTAACAGGAAGCAGTTTGTAGGAGACGGGATGGAGCCAAGATCACGCATCAGCTGAGAGGTTGCCTTTGTGATATAAGCCTTCTTTCCAAACTGTTTCGTATAAATAACACCATGATAAGATTCATCCGGTTCAGTCAGTCCGTGATATTTGTGTCCATAGGCATCCCAGTCAAAGTTACCGCTGTCAACGATAGCACCGCCGACCTGTACAGCATGTCCGTCCATATATTTGGTTGTGGAATGGGTAACGATATCAGCGCCCCACTCAAAAGGACGGCAGTTTACAGGTGTAGCAAAGGTGTTGTCTACAATAAGCGGAACTTCATGTTCGTGAGCAACCTTAGCGAATTTTTCAATATCCAGAATTACCAGAGCCGGGTTTGCGATGGTTTCTGCGAAAAGTACTTTTGTATTCGGACGGAAGGCAGCTGCGATTTCTTCAGGGCTTGCATCGGTGTCAACGAAAGTGCAGTCAATGCCAAGCTTCTTGAAAGTAACAGCCAGGAGGTTGAAGGTTCCTCCGTAAATGGTGGAGGCTGCTACCACATGATCTCCAGCTTCACAGATATTGAAAACTGCGTAGAAATTAGCTGCCTGTCCGGAAGAAGTAAGGATTGCAGCAACACCACCCTCCAGATCTGCAATTTTTGCTGCTACAGCATCATTTGTGGGGTTCTGCAGACGGGTATAGAAATAACCCTCTGCCTTCAGATCGAAAAGCTGTCCCATTTCATCAGTAGTATCATACTTGTATGTTGTACTCTGACAGATTGGAAGTGCACAAGGTTCACCCTTTGATGGGGTGTAACCGGAATGGAGGCATTTAGTCTCTAATTTTAAGTCACTCATGAGTTTGATTCCTTTCTTTATGCGTAAGTTGCTCCAGTAAATTATGTATTAATATGGGAAAATCAGATAATATGATGGGATATTGATACAAAATTTCATGATAGCAGTAAGAAAATTATACCGCCGAAAACCAGATAAGACAATAAAAAGACAATAAAAAATGAAATAAAAAAATGCCCAGAGCCGGAATCGAACCAGCGACACGAGGATTTTCAGTCCTCTGCTCTACCAACTGAGCTATCTGGGCATTTGGTCTGTGATTTGTTGTATCACAGGCCTTATCATAGCATATTGATTGTTTGAATGCAAGTAATTTTTATGATTTTTGCGAAAAAAGAGAAAGTTATAACAAAATTTACTTTATCTTGCCATAAGGTAGATTTTTTCTATATCTCTCATATTGAGCTGCTTGAAGACTCCGATGGTTCGAGTGTCTTCGAAACTGCATTTGAATGCCAGATCATGAATTTGCTGATCTGTGAGATCCAGACCCAGTTCGTGTAAACTGGTGGGCATTTCTACAGAACGGAAAAAATTTTCCATTGCTACGATTCCTGCAAGGGCTGTTTCTTTATAATCAGTTCCACATGGAATGTCAAATACGTTAGTGGCAAACTGAGCGAAACGTTCAGGATTTACCTCGTAGACATAGCGTGCCCAGCTTCCCCAGATGGCAGCAAGACCTGCACCGTGGGTTACATTGTAGACACCGCCCAGTTCGTGTTCAAGCTGATGACAGGCCCAGTCACCGCCCCCGGTACCGCATCCGGTCAGACCATTGTGGGAGAGACTTCCTGCCCACATGATTTCTGCCCGTGCACTGTAGTTTTCCGGTTCCTTCATAAGGATACGGGCATTATAAATGACCGTCTGCATCAGAGCTTCGCTGATACTGTCTGTGATCTCCATAGTTTCAATATTTACAAAATATCGCTCCATAGTGTGCATGAGGATATCCACACATCCACTTTCTGTCTGATATTGAGGAAGTGTATAGGTGAGACGTGGATTTAAGATGGCAAATTTGGGTCTGCAGTAATCAGTCTTTGCACAGCCTCTTTTTTCCTCGGTTTCTTCATTGGTGATAACGCTGGAACTGCTCATTTCACTTCCGGAAGCTGCAATTGTAAGAATGACACCGATGGGCAGACAACCGGTTGGAACAGCCTTTTTCAGACAGAAATCCCAGACATCGTTGTCCGGATTTGCAACACCATAGCCGATAGCCTTGGAAGAGTCAATAACACTTCCACCTCCTACAGCAAGAATAAAGTCTACATTTTCTTTTCTGCATAACTCAATTCCCTCGCGGACTTTGGAGAGATGTGGATTAGGAACCACACCACCCAGAGTGACATATTCAAGGTCTGATTCTCTCAGGTTAGAAGTGATTTCATCGATCAGTCCGGAACGGACAGCACTTTGACCACCGTAATGGATCAGCACTTTTTTTGCACCATATTTCTTCAGCAGGGAACCTGTCTGAAGGTGGGTATCTTTGCCAAAAACAACCTGGGTTGGTGTATAATATTCAAAATTTCTCATGATATGTAAAAGACCTCCTATAGCTTTACAGGTTAACCGAATCAGGTAAGTCCTCTGCGTTGAGTGTAAAACGTAACAGGTAGCAGGTGGGACTTCCTCTTTATATTAAAACAAATAATGGGAAAATAGTCAAAAAATAATAAAATAACAAAATATTTTTACTACACGGACAAATGTCTTTTTGTGGTTGACACAACGGAAGGAATTGGTTATAATCGTGATAATTACTGAGCTTATAACAAAGGAGGATTACTAAGATGTATTCAATCGACGATGTAGCAAAGACAGACAAGGATATTGCAGACCTGATCAAGGCGGAGCTTGCACGCCAGAATTCCCATATTGAGCTGATCGCTTCAGAGAACTGGGTAAGTAAAGCAGTTATGGCAGCAATGGGAAGCCCTCTTACGAATAAATATGCGGAAGGATATCCGGGGAAGAGATTTTACGGCGGATGTTCCTGTGTAGATGAGGTAGAAACTCTTGCGATCGAACGTGCGAAAGAATTATTCGGATGTGAATATGCAAATGTACAGCCACACTCCGGAGCACAGGCAAATATGGCAGTCTTTTTTGCAATGCTGCAGCCGGGAGATACAGTAATGGGTATGAATCTGGACCATGGCGGACATCTGACACATGGAAGTGCTGCAAATATGTCCGGAACCTACTTTAAGCCCGTATATTATGGAGTAAATGATGACGGTGTGATCGATTATGAAGAGGTCAGAAGAATCGCCATTGAGAATAAACCAAAGCTGATCGTAGCAGGTGCAAGTGCCTATGCCAGAGTTATAGATTTTAAGAAATTCCGTGAGATTGCAGATGAAGTTGGGGCTTATCTGATGGTAGATATGGCGCATATTGCCGGTCTGGTAGCAGGTGGACAGCATCCAAGCCCGATTCCTTATGCAGACGTTGTAACTACAACCACACACAAAACTCTGCGTGGACCAAGAGGCGGTCTGATCTTAAGCAGTGCAGAGAATGCAAAGAAATTCAACTTTAATAAAGCAGTATTCCCTGGAATCCAGGGTGGTCCTCTGATGCATGTGATCGCTGCCAAGGCAGTATGTTTCAAAGAAGCACTTCAGCCGGAATTTAAGGAATATGCAAAGATGATCGTTGAGAATGCGCAGGCACTTTGCAAAGGACTTCAGAAGAGAGGAATTGATATTGTTTCCGGTGGTACGGACAATCATCTGATGCTTGTAGACCTCAGAAGTCTGGGCGTTACAGGCAAGCAAATGGAGAATCTTCTTGATGAAGTAAATATCACCTGCAATAAGAACGCAATTCCCAATGATCCTCAGTCTCCATTTGTTACAAGTGGTGTACGTCTCGGAACAGCAGCAGTTACTTCACGAGGCATGAAACCGGAAGATATGGACAAGATCGCAGAAGCAATTGCTATGACCTTAAAAGAAGAAGGCAGCCAGGAAAAGGCAAAGGCAATCGTCAAAGAACTTACAGACAAATATCCTCTGGTTGGATAAATAAATCATACAAAATAATGTATAAAAGCGAAATGCATGGTTCATGAGTGAACAGCACTTCGCTTTTATTTATTATGTCGCTGAATCGAGAAACTTATTTAATCGAATCAAGTAAGTCCCCTGCGGAGGTTACAAAAAGCAATAAGCAGTGGGTGGGGACCTTAACCAAATTATACCAAAATTATCCAAATAAAATCATGGATTTTTTTCAGAAAACGTAGTATAGTAACAATAGCTGATAATAAGTTACTGAGAACAGAGTGAACAGTAACGATGATATATCACAGTATATTGAAAACAATCACAGAGAGCAGGTGACAGAATTTGGAAAAAGTGATAATCATAGGTGCCGGACCTGCAGGAATTTCCGCTGCGCTTTATGCAGTTCGTGGAAATCTGGATCCCCTGGTGATCAATAATGGGATCGGTGCATTGGAAAAAGCAGAGAAAATAGAAAACTATTATGGATTGGAACATCCTCTGTCCGGTCAGGAACTATATGACACAGGAATTAGTCAGGCGAAAGCGCTTGGCGTACGAATATTGGATGCACAGGTTCTGGGAGTCGGTGGGTTTGATACTTTTGTGGTAAAAACTACAGAAGGTGAATTGGAGACTCAGAGTCTGATCCTTGCAACAGGAAGCAAACGTGCTGCACCGAAGATTCCGGGTGTTAAAGAGTTTGAGGGAAAAGGTGTCAGTTACTGTGCAATCTGCGATGCTTTCTTTTACAGAGGCAAGGATGTGGCAGTTCTGGGAAATGGTGATTTCGCCATGCATGAAGCAAAGGAATTGTCCAATACTGCTTCTACAGTAACCATTTATACCAACGGTGAAGAACCGGAATTTACACCTGAAGAGAATATCAGTGTAAACACAATGAAGATCCAGTCTGTAGAGGGCGATGATCTGGTATCCGGAATCCGTCTTGAACCTGATGTGCAGGTGGAGGAAATAAATGCAGAAGCAGGTCAGCAGGCAAATGATTTCTGTCCTGCAGATGGTGTATTTATAGCAATGGGAACTGCAGGCAGTACTGAGATTGCCCGCCAGATGGGAGCCGAACTTACTGAAAAAGGCAACATTAAAGTTAATGAAAATATGGAAACAACCATCCCAGGACTCTATGCGGCAGGTGACTGTACAGGTGGACTTCTTCAGGTGGCGAAAGCTGTCTATGAGGGAGCACAGGCTGGTATTAATGCAGGAAAGTATGTAAGAGCTTTAAAATAAAAACTGAAAATTTAACAGAGTTATAGTGCTGATATTATAAAATCAGAGAACTTACATTGTAAATTTTTATAAAGAATAAGCAAAGGAGATATGAATTATGGCAAAAGAGATTACAACAGCAAATTTTGAAACAGAAGTATTAAAATCTGAGAAACCGGTTCTTATTGATTTCTGGGCAACATGGTGTGGTCCATGTATGCGTCAGGGTCCGATTGTAGAAGAACTGGCAGAAGAGGGATACGCAGTAGGAAAAGTAGACGTAGATCAGAATATGGAGCTTGCACAGCAGTTTCGCGTTGTAAGTATCCCTACACTGATCCTGTTTAAGAATGGGGCAGAAGTGCAGCGTTTTGTAGGTCTTACTTCCAAAGAAGACTTAAAGAGTGCACTGGAAGGCTAAAGCTTTATGAAGATTTTATTAGCGGCATGCAATGCCAAATATATTCATTCCAATCTTGCAGTCTATGATCTGCAGGCATATGCATCTGAATATACAGACCATATCATATTGAAAGAATATACGATCAATCAGCAGAAAGATGATATCATGCGTGATATTTATCTGGAGCATCCGGATGTGGTATGTGTGTCCTGTTATATCTGGAATATTTCTTTTGTAAAAGAACTGATGGCAGATCTGGCAAAGATTCTTCCGGACGCCGACTTCTGGGCCGGCGGTCCGGAAGTTTCTTATGATGCGGAGAAATTTCTGTCAGAGAATCCGGAATTTACAGGAGTTATGGTAGGAGAAGGGGAAGAAACTTTTCAGGAACTTTCAGGATATTATGTTAAGAAGAATCCGGAAAAACTGGAAAATATAACAGGAATCTGCTACAGAGACGGAGAGAAGATCATACATAATGGATGGCGTCAGATCATGGATCTCAGCAGTATTCCCTTTATTTACAAAGATCTGTCAGAGTTTAAGAACAGGATTATTTATTATGAGAGCAGCAGAGGATGTCCCTTTTCCTGCAGCTATTGTTTGTCTTCTGTAGATAAGAAGCTGCGGTTCAGGGATATAGAGATGGTGAAAAAGGAACTGCAGTTTTTTATAGATCATAAGGTTCCGCAGGTGAAATTTGTAGATCGTACCTTTAACTGTAAACATGATCATGCGATGGCAATCTGGAAGTATATTAATGATCATGACAATGGGGTAACAAACTTTCATTTTGAAATATCAGCAGATCTGTTAAGAGAAGAGGAACTGCAGGAAATGTCAACCATGCGCCCAGGTCTGATCCAGCTGGAGATCGGAGTACAGTCCACAAATCCGGATACAATTAAAGCGATACACAGAACAATGGATTTTGAAAAGCTGAAAGGAATTGTGGACCGTATCCACAGCTTTGGAAATATCCATCAGCATCTGGACTTGATCGCAGGACTGCCCTATGAGGACTATGACAGTTTCCGCAATTCTTTTAATGATGTTTATGCGCTGAAACCACAGCAGCTTCAGTTGGGATTTTTGAAAGTTCTGAAAGGCTCACACATGATGGAAATGTGCCGTGAATATGGCATTGTCTATAAGAATCGGGAACCCTATGAGGTTCTTTCCACAAAATGGCTGGATTATGATCATGTTCTGAAATTGAAAAATGTGGAAAATATGGTGGAAGTGTATTATAATAGTGGACAATTCCAGAAAACACTGGAATATGCGGAGAGCTTTTTTCCGGATGCGTTTTCTATTTATGAAGGTCTTGGAATCTTTTATATGGAAAAAGGGTATGGAGATGTTTCTCATACCAGAATGAGACGGTATGAAATTCTTCTGGAATATCTGGAGACTGTACCGGGAATTTCCAGGGCAGAGGTAGCTGACCGAATGATACTGGATCTTTATCTGAGAGAAAATCTGAAGAGTCGTCCGGGATTTGCCGGGGATCAGAAGCCCTATGAAAAGCTTGTATGGGACTACAGAAAGCGGGCACATGTACCGAAAAATGCCCATGTGGAAGTGTTCGGAAACGGCAGAGCTTTGTATTTTGACTATAACCGCAAGGATCCTCTGGATAACAATGCTTATGTGGAGGATGTTACAGAACAAATTTTTAATTTCAGAGGTAACTCTGAGAGTTGTTATTAAAACGAGGTGACAGAAATGGGAATGTTTAATCCAAAAAACCGTAAAGTGATCTGTGCGATCATTGCTGTGATTCTGGTGCTGGCGATGGTAGTGCCGATGGTATTATCTCTTCTGGTTTATTAAGGGGCAGTACAATGAGACTGGGACAAAAAGCAATGGAAGCATTACAGGCAGAGGTTACCGGATGCCTGCAGCCGGGAGATGAACTGGTTGTGGCCTGTCCGGTGGCACTGGGAGGAACTTCACGTATTGCAAAACAGGAGAGAGAGAAACTGTCAGAGCGATTTTCAGCAGGCTTTGTCTGTGACTGTATGTTGTTGCAGCAGGAATACGGATTCAGTAAAAAAGACCATGAAGGCAGAGATATGAGTAATCTTCATCTGGAGGAAAAAGCAGAAGGCAGCAGTATATGGCAGATGGCTGTGCAGGCAGGTGCAAGTGCTCTCTATGCCATGGGCGAAGGGGGATTTTTAAGTGCCCTCTGGAAAGTGGCAGAGGCTTCCCAGGTGGGACTGACTGTGGATTTCCGTAAGGTACCTGTCCGTCAGGAAACGATAGAGGTCTGTGAAATATTTGATCTTAATCCATATAAATTGTGTTCACATGGATCTGTGCTTATTGGAATCTGTGGCGGAGAGGCATTAGTTCAGGAACTTCATAATGCAGGCTATGAAGCTGCAGTGATCGGACAGACCAATGCCGGAAATGATCGTCTGCTGTACAGCGGTGGGAATGCAAGATATCTGGAACGACCGGCAGAAGACGAATTATATAAAGTGTGCAAGAAACAAAAGAAATAAAAAGAACAGGACTAATAAAATGGCAAAGTTAAATATTGTACTTCATGAGCCGGAGATTCCGGCAAATACAGGAAATATTGGACGTACCTGTGTGGCAACAGGCACCAGACTTCATCTAATCGAGCCACTGGGCTTCTCCCTGAGCGAGAAGGCGCTGAAGCGTGCAGGAATGGATTACTGGAAGGACCTGGATGTAACTACCTATCTGGATTATGAGGATTTTCTGCAGAAAAATCCGGGAGCAAAGATTTATTATGCCACTACAAAAGCTCCCCAGACCTATGTGGATGTTAATTATGAGGAAGACTGTTATATTATGTTTGGCAAAGAAAGTGCAGGAATCCCGGAGGATATTCTTGTGAACCATCAGGATACCTGTGTGCGGATTCCTATGATCGGAGATATCCGTTCTTTGAATCTGAGTAATTCTGTAGCTATTGTTCTTTATGAGGCACTGCGTCAGAATCATTTTGACCATATGAATCTGGCCGGACATCTGAGAAATTATGAGTGGGATTGAGTGAAAGATTCGGACTGCCTGATGGGAGTTTTGAACAGAAAAGCTGCCTGATGGCAGCTTTTTTTACATTTATTTAGAGCTTGGTGGTCCATTGAGACAGATCCCAGACCTGGGTAGCCAGGCCTTCATAGAATTCCGGCTCATGGCAGACCATCAGGACACTTCCCTTGTACTCCTTCAGGGCTCGCTTTAATTCTTCCTTGGCAGCCACATCCAGATGGTTGGTTGGCTCGTCCAGCAAAAGTACATTGGTAGGTCTGTTTAACAATTTGCAAAGTCTTACCTTGGCTTGTTCACCGCCACTTAAAACCATGATACGGCTCTCAATATGTTTGGTGGTGAGACCACATTTTGCCAGAGCAGAGCGTACCTCATACTGGGTGTAGGAAGGAAATTCCTGCCAGATTTCATCAATGCAGCTGTTATCTCCGGAACCGGACATTTCCTGTTCGAAATAACCGATCTCCAGGTAATCCCCCTGTTCTACTTCGCCGGACAGAGGCGGGATCAATCCCAGAATACTTTTTAACAGAGTAGTCTTACCGATGCCGTTGGCACCGATCAGGGCTACTTTTTCTTTGCGCTCCATGGTCAGATTCAAAGGTTTGGACAGCGGTTCGTCATATCCGATGACAAGATCCCTTGCTTCAAAAATAATGCGGCCGGTGGTGCGGCCTTCCTTGAAATGGAATTCCGGTTTTGGCTTTTCAGCAGCCAGTTCGATCATATCCATTTTGTCCAGCTTTTTCTGACGGGACATAGCCATATTGCGGGTGGCAACACGGGCCTTATTTCTGGCTACAAAATCCTTCAGGTCTGCAATTTCCTTCTGCTGTCGGTTGTAGGCGGCCTCCAGCTGGGATTTTTTCATAGCATACACTTCCTGAAATTTATCATAATCGCCTACATAGCGGTTCAATTCCTGATTATCCATATGATAGACTAGATTGATCACACTGTTCAGAAATGGAATATCGTGGCTGATTAGGATAAAGGCATTTTCGTAATCATTCAGATAACGTTTCAGCCATTCAATATGCTCTGCATCCAGATAGTTAGTGGGCTCATCCAGGAGAAGAATATCCGGTTTCTCCAGCAGAAGCTTGCCCAACAGAATCTTGGTACGCTGCCCGCCGGATAATTCTGTTACATCACGGTCCAGACCGATTTCTGTCAGTCCCAGTGCCCGGCCTACTTCCTCAACTTTGGCATCGATCATATAGAAATCATGCATGGTCAGCAGATCCTGGAGGGTACCCAGATCCTCCATATACTGCTCCAGTTCTTCAGGAGTAGCATCGCCCATTTTTTCACAGATTTCATTCATCTGTTTTTCCATATCGTACAGAAAATCAAAGGCAGAGGCCAGTACCTGGCGGATAGTCATTCCGGAAGTCAGTACGGTGTGCTGATCCAGATATCCAACCCGGACATTTTTGGCCCATTCCACTTTGCCTTCGTCCGGCATTAATTTTCCGGTAATAATATTCATAAAGGTAGATTTTCCCTCGCCGTTGGCTCCGATAAGCCCCACATGCTCACCTTTCAGCAGACGAAAGGACACATCATTAAAAATCGCACGGTCACCAAAGCCGTGAGTCAGGTGTTCTACATTTAATATACTCATAAATTCTCCTCTTCTTGATGCGAAAATACAAAGTCAGTGTAGCAAACACAGGGTATGCTGTCAATAAGACATCATAATAAAAATATGTTTATAGATTTTATAAAAATTTTCGTTGACCATATCCTTCTCTTTCGTTAGACTTAAATTAGGATTTACTGATACAAGATAGAAATTTTATAAATAATATGGAGGCAGACTTATGTCGAACACCACGAAGATTGCTCTGGAGGATTCCCTGAAGCGTTTGCTTTTGCGAAAGCCTCTGGATAAGATTACAATTACAGATATTACTACGGATTGCGGAATCAGCAGGATGGCCTTTTATTATCACTTCAAAGATATCTATGATCTGGTGGAATGGTGCTGTGTGGAGGATGGAACCAAGGCATTGCAGGGCAAGAAAACCTATGATTCCTGGACAGAGGGGCTGACCCAGGTATTTGAGGCTGTTCTGGAGAATAAACCTTTTATTATGAATGTGTATCGCTGTGTCAGCAGAGAAAAAATGGAAAATTATCTCTACAAGTTGACCTATCACCTGATTGCAGGAGTAGTGGAAGAGAAATGTAAGGGAAAAAATGTAACCCAGGAGGATAAGCAGTTTATTGCGAATTTTTATAAATATGGTTTTGTAGGAATTATGCTTGAATGGATTCAGGATGGAATGAAGGAAGATATCAATGAACTGGTTGGAAAAATCAGCCTTACCCTACATGGAACCATTACTACTTCAATTGAGAATTTTACAATGTGAATAAGATTTTATCAAAATCCGGCAGATGATAAGTTTTTTATCATTGGCCGGGTTTTGTAAATTGAAAAGAGAAATGTGGACTGCTATGATACAACCATAAACAAAAAAGAAATACATTACACAGAATACAATGTTCAGATGCAAAGAAGATCATGTAATGTAAGGTAACTGACAATGGATAAAACGCAGTGACGATGGATAAAATAAAGTCAGAGAGACTGCTGATAAGAAAGGTGGACAAACATATGGGTAAAAATAAGGGCTTAGGTATGGTATCTGCGCTGGCAGTAGGAGCAGGTGTTGCAGCATTGGCAGCAGGAAAGAAATATAAAACAGCTGAGACAAAGAAAAAAGAAGAGTATGACGCACTTCACAATACAAGTGAATATCGCAATACAGAACGTGGAAAATATGAGAAAAACAGCAAGGGAATCTATTATACAAACGGTAACTATGAAGCATTTGCACGTCCGAGAAAACCGGAAGGCGTAGATGACAAACATGCTTATATCGTAGGAAGCGGACTGGCTTCTCTTGCAGCGGCCTGTTTCCTTGTACGTGACGGACAGATGCCTGGAAAGAATATCCATATTCTGGAAGCAATGGATATTGCAGGCGGTGCATGTGACGGTATCTTTGATCCAAGCCGTGGATATGTAATGCGCGGCGGACGTGAGATGGAAAACCATTTCGAATGCTTATGGGATCTATTCAGAAGTATTCCGTCCATTGAAACACCGGGTGTATCTGTACTTGATGAATACTACTGGCTGAATAAGGAAGACCCCAACTATTCTCTTTGCCGTGCAACCAAGGATAGAGGAAAGGATGCTCATACAGACGGTAAATTCAATCTGAGCCAGAAGGGCTGCATGGAGATCATGAAGCTGTTCATGACAAAGGATGAAGATCTTTATGACAAGACAATTGAAGATGTATTTGATGAGGAGGTATTTGATTCCACATTCTGGTTATACTGGAGAACCATGTTTGCATTTGAAAACTGGCACAGTGCGCTGGAAATGAAATTATACTTCCAGAGATTTATCCATCATATTTCCGGACTTCCGGATTTCAGTGCCCTGAAATTTACGAAATACAATCAGTATGAATCCCTGATCCTGCCAATGCAGAAATATCTGGAAGAAGCAGGTGTTGAATTCCAGTTCAATACAGAGGTTACAAATGTACTCTTTGAGTTTGAAGGCAATAAGAAGATTGCAAAAGCAATCGAGTGCAAGGTAAATGGTATTGAGAAGGGAATTGTTCTTACAGAGAATGACCTTGTATTTGTAACAAACGGAAGCTGTACAGAGGGAACCATCTATGGCGATCAGAATCATGCACCGAACGGAGATGCAGAAGTTCGTACAAGCGGATGCTGGAGCCTGTGGAAAAATATTGCAAAACAGGATCCCTCCTTCGGACATCCTGAGAAATTCTGTTCTGATATTGCTAAGACAAACTGGGAGTCAGCAACAGTTACCACTTTGGATGATAAGATTATTCCTTATATTACAGATATCTGCAAACGTGATCCGAGAACAGGCAAGGTTGTTACAGGTGGTATTGTAAGCTGTCAGGATTCCAGCTGGTTATTAAGCTGGACGATCAACAGACAGGGACAGTTCAAGGATCAGGACAAAGACAAGGTTTGTGTATGGGTATATGGTCTGTTTACAGATGTACCTGGTGATTATATCAAGAAGCCTATGAAGGAGTGTACCGGTAAGGAAATCACAGAAGAGTGGCTGTATCATCTTGGCGTTCCGGTTGACCAGATTGAAGACATGGCTGAGAACAGTGCAGTTTGTGTACCGACTATGATGCCTTATATTACAGCATTCTTTATGCCAAGAACAAAAGGTGACAGACCTGATGTTATCCCGGATGGCTGCGAAAACTTCGCATTCCTGGGACAGTTTGCCGATACACCAAGAGATACTGTATTTACTACTGAATATTCCGTAAGAACTGCTATGGAGGCTGTATATGGACTTCTGGGTGTTGACAGAGGTGTGCCGGAAGTCTGGGGCAGTGTTTACGATATCAGAGAATTACTGGACAGCAGTGTGAAGCTGATGGATGGCAAATCTCCACTTGAGATCGAACTTCCGGGACCACTGGATATGCTGAAGAAACCGCTTCTGAAAGCTGTTAAGGGAACTGTGGTAGAGAAAGTACTCAGAGATCATGATGTGATCAAAGATTATATGATGTAAATATAGAGATGTAAGTTATATGAAAAGGCTGCAGGAGAGATCCGGCAGCCTTTTTTTGTAAAGCCGCTAAAAGTTGGCGTAAGGTTGCTTTGATAAAAAAACAGGTTGCAAATTAAAAATACAGATGATAATATATAATGAAATGTATAGAAAAAAATAATTTAGATAATAAAAAGTCTGAAAAAATAAACAAATATGATAAGATATTGGAAGCTTTGCTGTAGTAATGAATGTGTGGAACAGGAGGCTTTCAAGGGAGCGAAAGGAGGTTTTTTATGGAGCTTGAGATGTACCGCAGATATTCTCAGATGGCGAGAGGAATTGAGAAGGCTGAGCTGGTGTTTAAGAATGGACGGGTATTCAGCTCAGGGACAGGAGAGTTTATTGATAGGGATGTGGCTGTTGCGGATGGGATCGTAATCGGTATTGGTACCTATAAGGGGGAAAGGGAGATTGATCTGGAAGGAAAGGTGATCTGTCCGGGCTTTATTGATAGTCATCTGCATTTGGAATCTACCCTGGTAACACCAGGTGAACTGGTACGGCAGGCTGCACAGTGTGGAACTACAACATTTATTGTAGATCCTCATGAGTCAGCCAATGTGTCCGGTACAGATGGGATTGATTATATTCTGGATCAGACGGATAATGTGCCGGCAAATGTATATGTGATGATGCCTTCCTGTGTTCCGGCAACTCATGTGGATGATAATGGGTGTATTCTTACAGCGGGAAAGATGAAGGGATATCTGGAACATCCAAGGATTCTGGGACTTGGTGAAGTGATGGATGCGCCTTCTGTGATTAATGGAAGTGTTGCCATGCATGAAAAGCTCCAGCTGTTTCAGGACAGAGTGAAGGATGGTCATGCACCGTTTCTGGCACCTGGTGATCTGTCAGCATATGTACTTGGAGGGATTGATACAGATCATGAGTGTGTGGACTATGAGTATGCAATGTCTGAAGCAAGAAACGGGATGCATGTGTTGATTCGTGAAGGCAGTGCGGCAAGAAATCTGGATGCAATTGTGTCGGGAATTGTGGAGCATCATACAGATACTACCAGTTTCTGTTTCTGCACAGATGATAAGCATATTGAGGAAATACGCAGAGAAGGACACATTAATTACAATGTAAAACGTGCAGTACAGCTTGGACTGCCGGTGGAGAAAGCTCTTCAGATGGCAACGATTCAGCCGGCTAGATGTTATGGACTGTGCCATCTTGGGATGATCGCTCCTGGAAGACAGGCGGATTTTGTGATTTTGGATAATGTGATAGATTTAAATGTTGTAGACGTATATCATTGTGGAAAGAGGATCATCAAAGAAGAAAAAACGGAATTAAAGATATGTCCGCCTTACCTGAAAAATACAGTCCATGTAGCTGGTTTCAGTGAAGAACGTCTGAAATTGAAACATCCGGGAACAAAGGCACGAGTGATTCAGATGCAGGAGAAACAGATCGTGACAAGGGCCATTCTGGAAAATGTTCCATGGGTGGAAGAAAATGGTGGAAAATATTTTGCTCCGGATAGGGAGTATCAAAAAATTGCAGTGATCGAAAGGCATAAGAATACGGGAAAGATGGGGGTAGGAATCGTAAAAGGCTATGGAATCTGTGGTGGCGCGATTGCTTCCAGCGTTTCCCATGATTCCCATAATATTATCGTAGTAGGAGACAATGACCATGATATGGCTCTTGCCGTAAAAGAAATGATACGTACCCAGGGAGGATATACTTTGGTATGTAATGGGGAAATTTATGGAACTTTGCCGCTTCCGGTTATGGGACTGATAAGTGATGCTGGATACGAGAGGGTAAATGAAGCCCTTGCCAGAATGATTCCGAAAGCCCATGAGATGGGAGTAAAAGAAGGATTTGATCCGTTTATTACACTGTCCTTTATGGCTTTGCCTGTAATTCCGGAAATAAGGGTCACACCGAGAGGAATTTATCTTGTAAATGAAGACAGCATAATAAGGACGCCATTTGGCTGAAAGTCAAAAATACCGCAATAAAGGCAGCTTTGTTGCCCTTATTGCGGTATTTTGGTGTAGAAGAATTGATAAGGGAGCAGCTTATTTAGCTTTCTCCAATGTAAAGATAAATTCTGTTCCTACGCCCTCAGTGCTGATTACATCAATATTCTGATTATGAGCATTGATGATCTCTTTGACAATGGAGAGTCCCAAACCTGTGCCTTTGCGGTCTTTTCCCCGGGAGGCATCAATTTTGTAGAAACGATCCCAGATTTTTGAAATATTATCTTTGGAAATTCCGGAACCGTGGTCTTTGACAGATACAAATACCCGGCCGTTTTTTACCGTAGTTTCAATCTGGATAGAGGAGCAGTCATTACTGAATTTAATGGCATTGTCTAACAGATTGTACAGTACCTGCTGAATCTGTTCCATATCAGCCCTGACATAAAGTTCCCTGCCTGAAAGTAGCAGTTCCAGACGAATCTGACGTCCGGCGCAGGTTCCCTCAAAGGTAGCAGCCGTGTTTTGGATGGTATCGTTGATATCAAAACGGTGGATATGCATCATTCGTTTTTTCATATCCAGTTCATTTAGAGTGAGCAGGCTGCGGGTAAGCTTTTCCAGGCGTTCGGATTCAAAGGCAATGATTTTCAGATAACGTTCCTGCATCTCATAGGGGATTGTACCATCCAGGATCGCATTGACATATCCCTTGATAGAGGTAAGTGGAGAACGGAAATCATGGGACACATTGGCAATGAATTTACGCTGATACTCTCCGTTTTTGTTCAGCTTATCGGACATATAGTTCAGGGTTCGGGCCAGGTAACCCAATTCGTCATCTGAGTTAACCTGGATTTGGTATTCCAGATTTCCACTTGCATATTCGGATGCCCCCTTCATAATCTGGGTAAGAGGCTTGCGGATGTAATGGCTATAGACCCACAGTAGTCCGCTGGTAGCTATATAGCAGAGTAGAAAGATGATCTGCATGATCATCAGAATATCACTGCGGTTTTGATATAGATTCGCCATATCGTAGTGCAGGGCAATGTATCCAAGGATATTTTTATCGGAGGAGACAGGTACCACTATGCTTAGATGACTGGTGGGAAAATATCCCTGGAAATCTCCTACCTCATAATAGTTGTTATTCCAGATTGATCCATTAAAATTGTCTAATGGAATGGGGTGAGCAGGATCAATATCTTCTGCAGTACTGTAGTTTAATTCTCCCTGGCTGTTGATGATCCATACTACTGCATCCTGAAAAGTTGCAATTGCAGATAACTCTGGCCGAAGATCGCTGATATTTTCAGAATCCATGCTTGCTTTGACCTGATCGCTGGAGGCAATATTGTACCCTTCCTTGTATAAGGTGGAACTAAGAAAATGTTCATAGTGTTTTTCTACCAGATAAGAGCCGACCAGGGTTACCAGAAAAAATCCAAGGATTCCTATACCAATATAGAATCTTAGAAATTTTGTGGAGAGGTGATGCTGTTTCATTGATTTTTCACCTCAAATTTGTAGCCGATTCCCCAGACAGTGGCAATAGACCAGGCAGGGTTATCTTTGATTTTTTCCCGAAGTCTCTTAATATGTACATCTACTGTACGGGTATCTCCGATATATTCATATCCCCAGATATGATCCAGCAGCTGTTCTCTTGTAAAAACCTGATTAGGAGAAGCTGCCAGAAAATACAAAAGTTCCAGTTCTTTAGGGGGCATGTCGATTTGTTTTCCCATATAGGTGACCGCGTAGTTGGTCAGATTAATGACCAGATCAGGATAGCGGACACATTTTTCATTGGAAACAGGAGCTGGCTGTTTTACCTGGAAACGGCGAAGCACAGCACGGACTCTGGCAACCAGCTCTTTGGAGTCAAAGGGCTTGATCATATAGTCATCTGCCCCAAGCTCCAGTCCAAGAACTTTGTCAAAGGTTTCTCCCTTGGCGGAAAGCATGATGATTGGAACATCAGAGCTGTGCCGGATTTCTCTGCAGACCTGGTAACCGTCAATTCCCGGGAGCATCAGATCCAGTATGATCAGATCAGGCTGGAATTTCCTGAATTCCTTCAGGGCTTCTTCCCCGTCATTTACAATTTTTGTCTCAAAGCATTCTTTGGTGAGATACAGGGCAATCAGCTCTGCGATATTGTTATCATCATCCACAATAAGGATTTTCTGCTTGGAAACCATGTAAAATACCTCCTCATATATTTATTTTTTAAATTCTACAATTGTCACACCTGCATCACCCTCGCCGAATTCACCCAGACGGAAGGAATCTACATGTTTCTGACGTTTCAGATAATTATGAACACCCTTTCTCAGGGCACCGGTTCCCTTACCGTGGACAATGCGGACAGATTTCAGATGAGCAATATAGGCGTCATCCAGATATTTATCAAGCTCTGCGATTGCCTCATCTACAGTTTTTCCCAGAAGATTGATTTCTGTGGATATATGTGCAGATTTAGACATACGAATCTTGCCGGCACCTGTACGCTGCATGGTTGGAGTGGTGATCTCTGCCTCATCGATCAGCTCCAGATCAGAAAGCTTTACTTTGGAACGGATAATTCCCATCTGTACAAACAGATTGCCCTTACTGTCAGGACGGCTGCTTACCGTACCTTTCAGATTCATACTCAGAACCTTTACTGCATCTCCCAGAGAGATATCTTTGGCAGTCAGTTCCTTCTTGGGCTTCTGGACTGCAGTTTTCTGGGTCATGCCTTTTTCCGCTTTATTCATACGTTTGCGCAGATCCTGACGCTCTTTTTCCACAGCAGCCAGATCCACATGGTCTTTCTGGAATTTATGGAACATTTTCATGGTCTGGTCAGCATATTCTTTGGCTTCCCGCAGTACTGCATGGGCTTCTTCATTTGCCTGACGGATAATACGGTCTCTCTGGTCTTCCAGTTTTTCCTGTTTGGTTTCCATCTGGGCCTTGAGAGTTTCTACTTCTTTTTTATACTGTTCAATCTGGCGGCGCTCGTTTTCGATAGTTACACGGCTGCTCTCCAGAGAGGTAAGAACATCCTCAAAGGATTCGTCCTGTTCACTGATCTGCTCTTTGGCTTTCTCAATAATATAATCAGGAAGTCCCAGCTTGGAGGAAATAGCAAATGCGTTACTCTTGCCCGGGACACCAATAAGCAGACGGTAGGTAGGGCGAAGGGTTTCTACATCAAATTCACAGCAGGCATTTTCTACACCTGAAGTGGAGAGAGCATATACTTTTAATTCACTGTAATGTGTAGTGGCCATGGTACGGATGCCCTGTTCATGAAGATGGGAGAGAATGGCTATGGCAAGAGCTGCGCCCTCTGTAGGGTCAGTACCTGCACCCAGCTCATCGAACAATACTAGGGAATGACGATTGGCTTTCTGCAGAAAAGAAACCACATTGGTCATGTGGGAAGAGAAAGTACTTAAGGATTGTTCAATACTCTGTTCGTCACCGATATCTGCGTAAACCTCTTCAAATAATGCCAGTTCAGAACGATCCAGGGTTGGAATATGCAGACCGGACTGTCCCATCAGGGTCAGCAGCCCAACGGTTTTCAGGGATACAGTTTTACCGCCGGTATTAGGACCAGTAACAACCAGCAGGTCGAAATCTTCCCCCAGACGGATATCAATGGGAACTGCTTTTTTCTTATCAATAAGTGGATGGCGGGCCTGTTTCAGGCGGATTCGCCCTTCGTCATTGAAGATTGGTTCTGTGGCATTCATATCCATGGCAAGAGCTGCTCTTGCAAAAATAACATCCAGCTGTACCATAATATTTAAATCTGCAAGGATGGAATCTGCCTGTGCTGCAGTCTGCTGGCTTAAGTCTGCCAGGATTACCTCAATTTCCTTCTGCTCCTGTAGTTCCAGCTCACGGATATCATTGTTCAGCTTGACTACAGCCATAGGCTCTATGAAAAGAGTGGAACCTGTAGAGGACTGATCATGTACCATACCGGGTACCTGTCCTTTGTATTCTGCTTTGACCGGAATACAGTAGCGTCCGTTTCGCATGGTGATCACTGCGTCCTGAAGGTAATTACGTGCGCTTCCGTTTACAAGAGAGGACAGCTGGGTATGGATTCTGTCTCCGGTGATCTTCATATTTCTGCGAATCTGACGCAGGGTGCTGCTGGCATCATCACTGATCTCGTCCTCAGAAAGAATACATCTGCGGATTTCTGTAGTGAGAGGCGTAAGAGGCTCCAGTGCATCGAACATCCCATCCAGAGAATCCGGAAGGGAATCTCCGCGATCACTTCTGGAATAGGCCTTGACACGGTTGGTATTTTCAAGTAGGCTGCAGATGGCAAGGAGTTCACCGATTCCCAGTGAACTGCCGATTTCCAGACGTTTCAGAGAACCGCGGACGTCCTTTACACTTCCAAAGGAAATATTTCCCTTTTGGAAAAGTCTGGTCAGAGCGTCCCTGGTCTGAGTCTGCATATGGCGGATTTCCTCAATGTCAGTAGAGGGTTCTGTTTTACGGCAGATATCCTTACCCATGGAGGAGGATGCCTTGTCTGTGAGCATATGGATGATTTTGGAATATTCAAGCGCTTTATATGCTTTATGATTCATATTGATCTCCTGATAAAAAATTGATAAATCGAATTTGCGGGCAAAAATCTTATCAGAAGGCATCAACATCTTCTGAGTGATTTTTTTGACCCTGATATCATATTATCCAAAACATAAAAATACATGCCAGATATATTATATGGTAAAAAATATCATTCTCTCTTATCATATAATATATCTGCCCGGGAACTTCTGCAAGTTCTCCGGGCAGTTTATTTGTTTGGACAATGTTATTTAAAGAAATAACTTTTTATTCTATTATTCAGCATCAGCCTCTGCTGTATCATCTGCTGCTTCTTCTGTCTGTGTATCGTCAGCCGCTGCCTCATCTTTTGTATCATCTGCTGCTTCTGCATCAGCATCGTCTGTTGCTGCTTCATCAGATGCTCCAAGAGAATCGATTGCTGCTTTTGTATGCTCTACATAGAGATCTTCTACAGCTTCAATTCTTCCAAGACCTGCGATCTGGCAGTCTACACTGTCGAAATCACCAGATGCTTCGAACTGAGATTTCCAGGAATCTTCATCATCACCAGCCATATCGTTATTAGCGTGGTCACCGGCAACAACCATCAGAGGACGAAGAATTACATTCTTAAATCCAGCTTCTTTTACTTTCTCGATAACTGCTTCGCAAGCTGTATCTTCTGGCTCACCTTCTACAGTACCGATGAATGCGTTTGTGAATCCAAGATTCTCCATCTGTGTCTGCATCTGGTCATATGTAACGTTTGCTGTATGGGAAGTACCATGT
>OLOY01000655.1_pt1 | contig 21011 bp, 8 predicted proteins | sample 1672771 | NCBI WGS metagenome assembly OLOY01 (sample SAMEA3136722, study PRJEB25190) | human gut metagenome
AAGACACTCAAGAAAGGTGATAAAGTATACTACCAAGTATGGTTGGATACAACTAAATTCACTGAAGCACACAATATTCAATCTGTTGGTGTTACAGATAAATATGACAGTGCGAACTTGACTGTCAACGGAGCTGATATTAAGGCATACGACTCTGTAACAGGAGAAGATGTAACAGCTAAGTTTGATATCAAGGTTGAAAACGGTGTGATTACTGCAACTTCTAAAGCAGACTTGACTAAGTCACTTGGAGACGCAGAAAATACACAAGTCATCGACACAACTAAGTTGGCCTTTGGACGTTACTACAAGTTTGAAATTCCTGCAGAAATTAAACAATCTGCTCAAGATGGTGTGGACATTGAAAATACAGCTTCACAAATCGTACACCAATACGATCCAACTAAGAAGACTGTAGAAAAACCAGAAAAACCAACTGAAAAACGTGTAGTCAACATTCCAGTTAAGGTTCAATTCCAATTCACTAAGAAATTGGAAGGTCGTGCATTGAAGGCTGGTGAATTCAGCTTCGTTCTTAAGGACGAAAAAGGAAATGTGATCGAAACCGTAACCAATGATGCGGCTGGTAAGATCACCTTCTCAAATCTTGAATTCAAACGTGGTGAAGAAGGAACTCATCTCTACCATGTAGAAGAAATCCGTGGCACAGATTCTAGCGTTGTATACGATAAGATGGTTGCAACTGTGGGTATTATGATTAACAAAGACGGTAAAGTATTGACGGCTATTACTCAGTTGCCAGAAGATACAGAGTTTAACAACACTGTTATTCCGCCAACAACACCGCCAACAACACCGCCAAATACACCACCAACAACACCACCGAATACACCGCCGACAACACCGCCGACAACACCACCAACGCCACCAACACCACCAACACCTACAACTCCTCCAGCTCCAGCACTTCCTGAAACTGGTGAAGAACAATCAGCATCTGCTGCATTGTTAGGTGCTGCACTTGGTATGGTTGGCCTTGCGGGACTTGCAAAACGCAAAAAACGCGAAGACTAAAATTGAGGTGACATCGACAAACTTGTTGATGAGGTGACAATTTTAGATCCAACAGGAAGAGGCTTTGCTCGAAAGAGCAAGGCCTCTTTGTTTGATATTGGAAACTTAGAAAAACATGCATAAATGTGATGAAAAAGTTTCAGTAAAATTCCATTGACTTGAAGTAGAGAAAACAGTATACTAGTAAAGCAATTTGATCTTTCAAACTGCCGGCAACAAGGGGAATGAATCCACTTTGAATTGGAATACAGTAGGGTTTGGAGTGGTAGTACTTCACACCCTTATTGTCGTCAGTTACCCTCATAAAAGGGATCTAGACTCTGAATGAGTTGTATAAATATAAAAAAACTTCCTTGGAACAGAATTCCATAGGAAGTTTCTTTTTGTTTTAGAGCTAGTCTTGTTTCTTTTTGTAAGAGATCAGACTGGCCAAACCTGCTAAGAAGCCAAGTCCAAGTAGGGCTAGCTGAGAGGTTTCTTCACCTGTTGCAGGTAGATGAGTTCCTTCTTGAGGGGTGTTAGGAACAACTCCAGGGAGTTCCTCTTTTTGGCTTGTTGTTTCAAGAGGTTTCTCCTCTTCTTTGTTAGAGAGAAGTATTGATCCCTTTTCTTCATGAGCATCAGTCGTGTTTGCTTTTGTCACGGAAGGAAGAGGGCTAACTGTTTCTTCTTTTTCTGTTTCTGGGGATGGTTGTGGAGTAGGGATTTCTTTGACCTTGTAGGCAAAAATCAAGATGGTTGTTCCCACTTCTACCTTCCCAGTTTGTTCAGCTGCACCGATCCGTTCGTAAATGTGGCCGTCGTAGGAGATCTCATCTGGTGCGCTAGCGACGTAAGGGGTTCCATTGTCCACATTTGTTGCAACAGCAAGATCTGGTTGCAATTCAGTGCTAGTATCTTGGATGACAAATCGCGCGATGACCGTTCCCGTAGCTAACTTGTAATCATAGATGACCGTTTTCATTCCCTTAGTGACTGTGCCACTTGGATCAGCAGAATCAGCACGGTGTCCAACTAGATGGTAGATACGACCATCTTTTGTGATTTCTGTTGGGGCCTCACTGGTGTACTTGGTGCCGAAATCTACCTCTGTAGCAAGGTCTTGCGCCTCTTGCAGATCAGTGTCACTTCCCTCAATGAGGAATCGTACTCTGACCGATCCTTTGCTGATGGCATAGGTAATAGCAGTATCAGCTGTTGGAGAATCAGGGCTTGGAAGAAGATAGCCTTTGGTTTCGTCAAGTGGATCCACAAGGTTTAAGACTTGTCCACGAGCATCTTTTGGCTCTAATCCCTCCACGTAAGGAAGGGTAGCGGTAGGAGATGCAATGGCGGTTGGATTTGTGAGATCATTTAGATAAGTGATCTCTTTTTGAGCATGGGCTGGTTCTTTACCAGTAGCATAGCTGATCCTATAGGCACCGACTGGGCGATAGATGACCGTATCTGTGATGTCTGCTGCATCAGCATGAATGCCTGTATGTTCTCCTGCTTTTGTCAGATCAGAAGAGGTGGCATCAGTCGATTCTTCTGCTACGACAACATAGCCTTTTTTGACGGGATTTTCAAGAACTGCAAAGCTTGTGCCGTCTTGAGCTGTCCAGTCTTCAAGACTTGTCTCGCCTGTCACCAAATTGATGGTACCTTTGCGACTGAAATGAAGGGTGTTAGTTTGATCAGCTATTCCTGCAGGCTGGCGGTTAGATCCATCCTGGTCCTCTGTTACATAGGTTACCGTACGGGTAACTGTTTCAGATAAATGATTCAGATCAGCCGTTGTTTGACCAGCTGGAGCTAGAGGAGTTGGATAGACACGACCTTCGCTATCTCCTGGAACAACTTGACCGGCTTGTATGGGCTGTGTTGCAGAAAATTCCACAATTTTTGGTGCCAAGCGGACAATAAACTCTTGAACGCCATCATCATTGGTGTTGTTAGCGTCGCGGTCAAAGTTCGGTTGTCCGTCTGCATCGAAGCCATTCTCTAATAGTTCGTAGCCTTTCTTCAAATAGTTGGCAATGGTTTCTTTTGTAGAGTAGTTGATCTTTTCACCTGTATGACCAACCAAGTCACTGGAACGTTCGAGCTCAACTCCGTTTTCGTCTTGATAAAGAACATGAGCGGCTTCATTGAGTTTGACATAGAGCATGTCCCATACATCTAGACTCGGAACATCGATAGCAGCCATCCATTGGCCAGCTCCTCCGTCATAATAAACATTTGCGCTTGTTTCTCGGAGGTTGATGTTGTATTTTCCTTCAACAGCATCAGGTGTTGCCCAGTAAATGCTGGCGTGTTCAGCCTGGTCTTTTGTGATTTTTCCGAGTGGAACAAAAGCTTGAATATTGGTCAATTTTTCGGTTGTATTCACAGCGCTGTTCCATTTGTTTTCAGTGATGCCGACCAAATTGATCAAGTGAGCAATCCGATCACCCGTCTTGGTTTCTTTTGTAATGGTATAAACAGTTCCAGGTTGAACCCCGTCAGCATTATCCAGGTTGGATCCGATGAAGTTGCCGTTGACCAGTACATTTGTATTGTCTACAATCCGACGAGTATCATGTGCCAAGGTGTCGCGTCCGCGGAGAAGTTCTTGATAAGCAACGATGAATTCTTGGTAGTTGAATTCTGCATTGGCAAACTCAGCATTGACTGGTAGGTTTTGATTGAGATACCATTCTGCTTGGATCACCCCAAAACCTTTAGCATCTTGAGAAGTATTGAGGGCTGCAGTCGTCATATGGTAACCACCGCTTGCTGCGATGATGGCATCTGTCAGCAATTCGTTGTCTTTGCTGAGGGCTGATGCATTTTTACCACGATGGGTATAGGCTGCGATGATAGGAGATTTCCCCTTGTATAGATCACGCATCCGTTCGGTAAGGCGCGTCAAGGCTTGGTAGGTAGAGTCATAGGCAATGCTATCGCCCCAAACTTCCGCATAAGGTGCAGAGACATTGGTCTTTCCTAGTCGATCAGCATCTCCAGTAGAGATATCGTTGATCATGAAGTCATAGCCTTCTTTTTTGAGGGCCTCTGTCGCAGCTGTGGCTAGTTCTGGATAGTGTTCGCTCAAAGAGAAGCCTTTTCCAGGTTCACTGACTTTTTCCACCCAGTTAGATCCCATGGTATCCCCTTGCCATCCATCAAAATTCCCTTCTTTCATGGCTTTGGTCATGACTTCGATGATAAATCTTTGCCAATTTGGATCACCCGGATCGAGAAATTGTTGGATATCAGTCGCTGTGACATCACCCTTTTTACCGAAGTTGAAATGGTCTTGTAGATTGCGAACAATGGCACTTTTCACTTCATTTGGGACCCCTTCTTCGAGGGAAACTGCGTAAATCATGTTATACAGCATGGCTTTGGCACCAGTTGTATGGACATGAGCCACCAGCTCTTTGACTGCTTCTGTATCGATGACAGGTAAGTAGGACTTGCGCTTGTCAGGATCTGTTTCGCTATTTGGGATCAAGAAAGTCGCCCAGTCTTGAGTGAAACGTTCAACATTTGCTGGGAATGGGTTGGCAGGTGTATTGTAAACGTCGTAGAAGAAGTAGTTATTGATGTGCATATTGGCCAATTGGTCAATACTATTCTTGTAGCCTTCTACCTGATCATTGGTGATGGAGTTGTGATTGTCTTTTGAGCCAGCAACCACCCCATAACGTGGGTAGATCGTCCAGTCATCTTCAACAGCAAGACCCGCTGCCTTATGAAAGGCTTGGGAGCCATCTGCTTTCTTACCAAGGACATCTACGATAAATCCAGCATTAGGTGAAAAGACCGTACTTGGAATCGTCAGCTCGCTACCTTCAACGTTTTTCTTTTCATAAATGACCTGATCTAAATGAGAGACAGTGACATCAGAAGAAACCACTTCAGGGTTGTTGATGGAGATCCGAACATCTTCTCCACTTTTATAAGTCGCTTTATCAAAGGTGACGTCGTTGGTGATTTTTGGAGTATTATAAGTAGTTGCTGGAGCTGCACTGACCGGTTGAGTGGCAGTTACAGTTGGTGTTGATTCCGATGGAGAAGACGTTGCTTCCGTCGTAGCACCTTCCTCACTAGTAGTGGTAGGAGCACTGGTGTTGGTTGCTACTGCTTGAGCGGTTGCTGGGATCTCAGAAGTCGGATCGGTGTTGACCTCGTCAGCCATGGCAACAGAGCTTACCATCAAGGCTCCAAAAAGGGTAATCATAGAGACCAATGCCTTGTTACGTTTGCGGAAATAGCCGTGCCCTTTTTCAGAGACACTATTTTTTTGTTGTTTCATTTTTTTCTCCCACATACTGTTTGTATAGTTCGTTGAACAGTTTAAAGTAAATTGTTCTATCGATGCCAATAAGTATACGACATTTCACTAGGTAGTGTCAATTTAAGGATGGAAGCCTGTTTGAAAATTTTCATGTAAGTATTAGAAAATAGCCTTAAATAGGGGTTTTTGATTCATAAAAATGAAAAACTAAAAAACGTTTGACACAAAATTTCCCCGCATTTTAAAAATAGTACAAATTAGTGATAAAAACAGAACAAGGAGAAACGTTTGCATAAGTTGTAAAGCCTATTAGTAAAAGAAATTCTGCAGTTTATTCTGTTTTTATTTCTGTAAATAAAGTTAAAAAAATTTTTTTAGAAAAATGAACCGGCAAAAATCAGATATCAAACGTTTGACATATATAGAAGAAAACTAAAAAGAAAACTTTTATAAACAAGGAGTTTTATCAAAAAAGAAGCAAAATTTAAATGGAGATGTGAAAAAAATTAAAAAATAATATTGACACATAAGGGGGTAAGTGTTAATATCTCTTTACAAAAATCGACACTAGCGTTTAAAGTGTTGATTTTTATAAGGAGAAATTTGAAAAAGAGGTTAGAAGGAATTATATGTCACTAATTAAAGATAGCAAGACTACCAAATATGCCTTGCGTAAAACGTCTGTCGCTTTTGGTTCTGTAGCAGTCGCTACGGTTCTTGCAGTAGCAGGTGCTGCATCTGTTTCTGCAGATGAAGTTGCTTCAGCTACTACAACAGTCACTTCAACAACGGCTACTACAACAGTCACTTCAACAACGGCTACTCCAACAAGATCGACAACTGAGACTAAAGAAGTTGCTGTACCAGATTATTTGGAGACTGCGAAAACAGATGCGGTGACTACTGGACTTGAAGTTACAGAAACAGAAGCAAAGACCCAAGCAGATGAAAAAACTGCTGAGCAAGATTATGCGAAGCAAGCCATTGCTATGGATAAAACAGTAGCAGACTATAAGGCAGAAGTTGCAGCAAATCAAGCAACTTATGAGAAGGAAAAAGCAGTTGTAGATGCGAAAAATGCAGCGGCTCAGGCAGCTTATGACAAGGAAGTTGAAACCTATAACAAAGAGCAAGCTGCGTACGAAAAAGCAGTGGCTGAAAATGCTGCAGCCCTAGCAGATAATCAGGCTGCAAAAGCTGCTTATGAAAAAGCCTTTGAAGAATACCAAACTGCTTTTAAAGCTTATATTGAGTCTGTTAAAGCTAAACAAGCCGTTGAGACGGAAAACAATTTGGCCCAAAAGGCTTACGATATCAAATTAGCCGACTACAAGGAGAAAAAGCGTCTCTATGATGAAGCGCAAGCAGCTTACTTGATTGATAATGAACTATACAAGAAGAAAAAAGCGCAATACGATGATGCTAAAGATGCCTTCAATAAGATGGTTAAAGAGCGTGGTGGAAACCCTGAGAAGTACAAACAAGATTTGACTTTCCTCCCAGAAGAGTTGGCAGATGGGGAAACAACGACGCTTTACCACCAAACAACAGGTCTTACTACGTATTTGACAAAAGAAGGTCAATCTCGCTTGTATGGGGACGGTAAAGCTACCAAGATGTATGAAACCAAGAACCTACAAGATTCTGATTTGACAACAACGAACCCATATGCAGATAATGAAATCGAATGGGCAGTCGTCAAAGTTGGAGATAAGTTCGACGTCACATACAAGGGTCTTCGCCAAGCTAATATCAAAGAAGGTCGTGATATCAAGCGTATCTCTAAAGTGGTCTACAAGTATGAAGTGAAAAGCTTGCCATCTAATGACGGTCGAGGAATCGTTCAAATTTACAATGATCCAGCAGTGACAATGACGATCGGAAGCTCAACTGACACAGACCAACCCGTCACAGTTGGTGTTGATGTTGAATTTTATGATGAAAATGATCAATTGATTAATTTAGCTAACCATAATGCCATTTTGGCTTTGAATTCCTTAAACCACTGGAATGGAGCTTCTTATGTTGAAAATGACAAACCTCGTGCCCTTCTTGTAGAAGCTAAAGATATCAATGGAAACACTGTTCGTGGAACTTGGGATCCTTATTCAGATGGTAGCAACCCTAGTCTTGACGGAGCAGATGTCGCTGTGAAGCGTGGCTATGCAAACTTCGGTAGCGCTCAAGTCTTTAATGATGCTGACAATCCATTGAAGATCGTTGGTCAAAAAGCAACTTGGGATGGGAATGGTTTCTCAGTCAGTGAAGAAACTGTCCTTGATGTGACGACAGTCAATGCTTCAGGTGGAGGAAATGGTCATTCTATCGGAACAGAAGACTATAAATTTGGGGATAATTCTGATATTGTCGGTACTTATTCAGTTGATGCGGGATCAGGGATTTTGACCTATACTCCACGGATGAAACACCAAAATACACCTCACGTAGAGTCTGTAAATATTGGAAATAAAGAATTTATTAAATTGCCAAATTCTAGTGTTGACCAAGATCCAATTACAAAAGAAGTATTTGCCAAGGAACAAAACCAGTATATGAACGAAGGTGCAACTTTTAATGCGGATCCTTCAAGTTCAACTAAGGGATGGGATGATCCAAAAAGTCCGTATCTCTACTATGGTGGTGGTGCAGTTATCTTGAAAGACGGCCATCTTGAGTTCACTGCTAAGGGAGCGAATGCTACGGATGAAGCAACCCTCTATTGGTTCTCAATCAATTCAAATGTTGCCTTTCCACAAGATCCAGGAGATGAACCGATGAAACCAACCGCTCCAACCGCCCCAACAGCCCCTGAAAAACCTGAAATCAAAGACGTTCCAGCTGAAAAGGAAGTTCCTGTTCCGCCAGCTTGTCCACTTTACAAGGTAGAACCAAAAGTTCCTGAACAACCAGTGAAGCCAACAGCTCCTGAATTGGAAAAGGATCCGGTGCTAAAAGAAACTGTAAAACCAACTGTAGAATGGCATAAAAATAATATTCTTGTTACAAAAGAAGAGCCGCAACCGGAACCACAGCCGGAGCCACAACCGGAACCACAACCGGAGCCACAACCGGAACCGCAACCGGAGCCACAGCCAAAACCACAACCGGAACCACAACCACAACCAACACCAACACCTAAGCCAGAGCCTAAACCAACTATTGGCTACCATACACCTGCGCCAATGGTAGAGCAAAAGGTTGAAGAAAATTTGGTCTCAGATGTTGTGAAGGTGAAAGAAGTATTGCCACACACAGGTACAGACTCAGCAACCGCTCTTACCAGCCTTGGATTGCTTGGTGTGATCGCAACAGGCTTTGGTCTTGCTCGAAAGAAAAAAGAAGATTAAGATGTTCTTTTAATCCTTTAAAAAAATATCACGATTAAAAACCAGAAGGTACAACCTTTTGGTTTTTTTATGAAGCATGAAAAGGGAATTGATAACAATTTCCTATAGGTTCTCTTCCATATTTATGTTACAATTAAACTACTATTATCGAAGGGAGAAACTATGATTAATTCAATTGTTTCACAAGGTTTGATTTGGGCCATTTTAGGGTTAGGAATCTTTATGACGTTCCGAATTCTAGATTTTCCAGATATGACGACAGAAGGGTCCTTCCCGCTTGGAGGAGCGGTGGCGGTAACCTTGATTACCAAAGGGGTCAATCCACTCCTTGCGACGCTGGCTGCTATTGGAGCAGGGTGCTTGGCGGGACTTGCGACGGGCCTTCTCTACACAAAAGGGAGAATCCCGACACTCTTGTCAGGGATCCTTGTAATGACATCTTGTAACTCGGTTATTCTCTTTGTCATGCAGCGGGCTAATTTGGGACTTCTGGGCTATAAAAAAATTCAGGAATTTCTTCCTTTTGCCAGTGGGTTCAATGAGATCCTGATTGGTTTAATTTTCGTAACGCTTGTGATCCTTGGTTTGATCTTCTTCTTGGATACACGCTTGGGTCAAGCCTATATTGCGACAGGAGACAATCCAGATATGGCCAAGAGCTTTGGGATCAACACCGACCGGATGGAATTGATGGGCTTGGTCATTTCAAATGGGATTATTGCTCTTTCTGGTGCACTGATGGCCCAGCAAGAAGGCTATGCGGATGCTTCACGTGGGATTGGTGTCATCGTTATTGGGCTTGCCAGCCTTATTATTGGAGAGGTGCTCTTTTCAAATGTCACTTTGACAGAGCGCTTGCTCAGTATTGCGATCGGATCGATCGCCTACCAATTTTTGATTTGGGCCGTGATTGCGCTTGGCATCAATACCAGCTATATTCGAATCTTCAGTGCCTTGATCTTGGCTATCTGCCTGATGATTCCAACCTTTAAGGGAAAAATCATGAAAGGAGCGAAACTCAGTAAATGACAGCAATTGTAGAATTAAAAAATGTAACCAAAGCCGTGAGCAATGGGATGAACGAAGAAAAAGTCATTCTGGATGATGTTTCCTTGGAAATTCGAGAGCATGATTTTATCACGATTTTGGGGGGCAATGGAGCTGGAAAGTCAACCCTCTTTAATACCATTGCTGGGACGCTTCCGGTGAGCAGTGGAAAGATTTATATTTTGGGAGAAGATGTAACCAACTATTCTCCTGAAAAGAGAGCCAAGTACCTATCGCGGGTCTTTCAAGATCCTAAAATGGGAACAGCGCCTCGCATGACAGTAGCGGAAAACCTCTTGGTAGCGAAGTTTCGTGGAGAAAAACGTGGTTTGATTCCGCGTCACTTGGCCAGCTATAAAGAAGAGTTTCAAACAGTCCTTGCTAAGATCGGCAATGGCTTGGAAAATCATATCGACACAGCCGTTGAGTTTCTATCAGGTGGGCAACGACAAGCCTTGAGTCTGTTGATGGCGACACTGAAACGTCCAGAACTCTTGCTTTTAGATGAACACACTGCAGCCTTGGATCCGAAAACCAGCCAGGCTCTGATGACCTTGACGGATGAGTTTGTGAAACAAGATGCCCTCACAGCTCTTATGATCACCCACCATATGGAAGATGCTTTGAAATATGGAAATCGCTTGATTGTGATGAAAGACGGACACATCGTCCAAGATCTCAATCAAGAAGAAAAAGCCCAAATGACTATTGCAGATTACTATCAATTGTTTGAGAAAGAATAAGATACAAAGTCCGTAAAATGCAAAGTGAAAATAGAGAGTGGGACAGAAATCGGTAATTCGTTAGAATTCGATTTCGTCGTCCCACCTCCGCACAGTTGAGTAGGGCTGTAAAAGCTGATGAAATCAGCGTAGTAGAGCCCACTCAACCACTGCGTCTTGCTCGACAATCCAAAAATAATAAAAATAATTGAGAGGCTAGGACTTTTGTCCCATCCTCTTTCCTTTTTCTTAAATCATCTATAAAACCACATAAAAATAGGAACTAGTTTCAGCTGAAATCGCTTGCAATTACTTAGGTAGCTGAGTATAATATAGTTAGAAAGATAAAGAAGGGATTGATACCAATGCCTTATCGATTTAAAATTTAGGTTACTTCGTTTTAGGCCTGTTTTGCTGATATCTGTTCATGCTCTTATCGTAAAAGAGCAGTCATGTCGTGTGTGTCGGATCGGTTGGACGGTCGGGCAAACCTGCTTAGTTTGTCCGGAGACATAAGAAAACGTGGAAATAGTAGGTAGAAGCTTTTTGTAAAGGTTTTCAAACTTCGATGCGTCCAGTCGAAAACTAATCATTTGGATTTAGGATAGCAAAGAAAACCTCTGGTATTTTACACAAATACTATTAAATGAAATCAACATCATAAACATTGTTTTGTTAGCCAAAAGGTTAATTGCACCAAGTCAGTGAAGCAGACCAGGCCTCTAGTCCCGTAAGACTGGAGGCCATTTTTATAAGATACTCAGGAGGAGGTGAGAGTATGGGATTGTCGTATGCGCAAGAATATAGTTGCCGGGACCATTTTCGGCAAAGGGCTTTTGAGCGCTTTGGCGTAGATGATCAGCACTTGAATAAGTGGATCAACCAACACCTCCCCTCCCTCTCTCCTTATGATAGTAATGTGGTTCAACCCGCCAACACAGAAGCCTATGTAGCCAGTGATGGCGTCATCTTTGTCTGTAATATTAAAAGTCGGGAGTTCATCACCTGTTTTAAGGCGGTTAATTACCAAGAGTCTAAGGAAGAAGAGGAAGCCTATACGGACATTCACGAAAACAATGTCGCTTCCTTCAAAAAAGATGTGACCTACCTAGTCAATCGCTACCGACTCAAGGAAGCCAAAGAGCTGTTTAAAAACATTGGGGAGGATTTGGATGATTTTTATCGCCTGTCCCAAGCGGTCAAGAACGGCCAATTGAGCGAGCGAAATAGTAAGCGCCTAGAGGAATTGTTAGGCAAGTTTCATGTGATCAAGGCAGCCATGCGGATCATTGAAAATAAACGGGGAGATTACCATCTTTAGGGTCTTTTCCCCCTAAAAATAGGCGCCTAGAAGCCCTCTCATCTACTTCAGATGAGAGGACTTTTTTGCTGTGGAAAGCTTTTTGAAAAAAAGAGAAAAAAATTGTATAATAGAGTGGATATGCAAGTATTTGCAAAGCTGTAATTCGACTTGGGCGACCAAGGACCGTAAGTATTAAAATAATCACACTAAAGGAGACAACAGTGAGTAGTATTAAATTAGTCACTCTTGGCGGTGTTCGAGAAAATGGGAAAAATCTCTACGTTGCCGAAGTGAACGATTCAATTTTTGTCTTGGATGCAGGTTTGAAGTATCCAGAAAATGAGCAACTTGGGGTGGATGTCGTTATCCCCAACATGGATTATCTATTTGAAAACAAGGACCGCATTGCGGGTGTTTTCTTGACCCATGGTCACGCGGATGCCATTGGGGCCTTGCCTTATCTTTTGGCGGAAGCGAAAGTCCCTGTATTCGGGACAGAGTTGACCATTGAGTTGGCTAAACTCTTTGTCAAAAGCAATGACAGTGTGAAGAAATTCAACGACTTCCATGTCATCGATCAGAATTCTGAGATTGATTTTGGTGATGCCGTCGTATCTTTCTTTCAAACAACCCACTCCATCCCTGAAAGTATCGGGATTGTGATTGGCACTCCTGAGGGCAATATCGTCTACACAGGAGACTTTAAATTTGACCAAACTGCCAGCGAGTCATACGCGACAGACTTTGCTCGTCTAGCTGAGATTGGACGCGAAGGCGTGCTCGCTCTCTTGAGTGATTCGGCCAATGCGGATAGTAATATTCAAGTTGCCAGTGAGCAAGAAGTAGGCGATGCCATCTTAGATACGATTGCAGACTGGGATGGTCGTGTCATCGTAGCGGCGGTAGCCAGCAACCTCTCTCGGATCCAGCAGGTCTTTGATGCTGCGGCTGAGACTGGCCGTCGAGTGGTCTTGACAGGATTTGATGTGGAAAACATCGTCCGCACAGCTATTCGCTTGAACAAATTGTCTCTTGCCAACGAAAAACTCTTGATCAAGCCAAAAGAAATGAGCCGTTTTGAGGATCATGAATTGATCATTTTGGAAACAGGCCGGATGGGTGAGCCGATCAACGGTTTGCGCAAGATGTCGATTGGCCGTCACCGTTATGTGGAAATCAAAGATGGGGACTTGGTCTACGTTGTCACAACACCATCTATTGCTAAAGAAGCTGTGGTGGCTCGTGTGGAAAACATGATCTACCAAGCAGGTGGCATTGTCAAATTGATCACGTCAAGCTTGCGCGTGTCTGGTCACGGAAACGCACGGGACTTGCAGTTGATGATCAACCTTCTTCGTCCTAAATACCTCTTCCCGATCCAAGGGGAATACCGCGAATTGGATGCCCATGCACGAGTAGCGATGGAAGTCGGTATCTTGCCTGAAAATATCTTTATTCCAAAACGCGGCACTGTGATGGAGTACGAAAAGGGGGACTTCGTCCCTGCCGGTAGCGTCTCAGCTGGAGATGTCATGATCGATGGGAATGCCATTGGTGATGTGGGCAATATCGTCCTTCGTGACCGCAAGGTCTTGTCAGAAGACGGGATCTTTATCGTGGCGCTCACCGTGAATCGCAAAGAGAAGAAGATTATTTCCAAAGCGCGCGTGCACACCCGTGGTTTTGTCTATGTCAAGAAGAGTCGGGATATTCTTCGTGAAAGTTGCGAATTGGTCAACCAAAGCGTTGAAGACTATTTGGCGCAAGACAGCTTTGACTGGGGTGAGTTAAAAGGTTTGGTACGCGACAACTTGTCTAAGTTCTTATTTGAACAAACCAAACGCCGTCCAGCCATCCTACCAGTCGTGATGGAAGTAAAATAATAGAAGAAATGGAAACGCTTGGCAGCCAGAGGCTTGCCGAGTGTTTTTAACAGTAGAAAGAGGAAATCAAATGGCAGTTATGCAGATTGAGTATTATTCAGAAGCCTTGAAGATGGAGTGGGGCGTGTCCGTCCTTTATCCTGATGCATCGCGCGTGGAAGATCCAGCGGATACGGATATTCCAGTCCTTTATCTCTTACACGGGATGAATGGCAACCACCACTCTTGGTTGAAGCGAACCAATGTGGAGCGCATTTTGCGCAATACCAATCTGATCGTGGTCCTACCTAATACCAATAATGGTTTTTACACAGATACCCAGTATGGCTACAACTACTACACAGCCATTGCGGAGGAATTGCCAGAGACTCTTTCTCGCTTCTTCCCTAATATGACCAAGAAACGGGAGAAGACCTTTATTGCTGGCCTATCCATGGGTGGCTATGGATCGATGCTCTTGGCCCTCAAGACAAATCGTTTCTCTCATGCGGCTAGTTTTTCCGGTGCTCTGAGTTTCCACGATCGGGACTTTGAAAACAATGACTTGGAGCAACCAGCTTTTTGGAAGGGGATCTTTGGAGAGATTGAGGATTGGACAACTAGTCCCTATTCGCTAGAGACTGCTGCCAAGAAGTTTTCAGATAAGAAGACCAAACTCTGGATCTGGTGTGGGGAGCAGGATTTCCTTTATGAGGCCAATAATTTTGAAGTCAAGGAATTAGAAAAGTTAGGTTTGGATGTCACCTATACCCACAGCCCGGGTAAGCACGAATGGTTCTACTGGGAACGTGAGTTGGAGCACTTTTTACAAACCCTACCAATCGACTTTGAATTAGAAGAAAGACTAAAATAAGATACAAATAGATTGGATATCAGTCAGAGCATTTGTTCTGGCTTTTTTTATATATAGGAAGAAAAGCTAGAAAGGCCACTTATTCATTTCAGTCCTGCTTTCTTTGTGGTATAATAGGAACGATTGAAAAATGAGCTAGAAATAGCGAACAAGATAAGAGGAGAGAAATATGGCAAAAGATATTCGTGTGCGTTATGCACCAAGTCCAACAGGGCTACTACACATCGGAAATGCTCGTACAGCATTGTTTAACTACTTGTATGCACGCCACCATGGTGGAACCTTTATCATCCGTATCGAGGATACGGACCGCAAACGTCACGTCGAAGACGGAGAACGTTCACAGCTTGAAAACCTTCGTTGGTTGGGCATGGACTGGGATGAAAGTCCTGAGACGCACGAAAACTACCGCCAATCAGAACGTTTGGAACTCTATCAAACATACATCGACCAACTCTTGGCGGAAGGAAAAGCCTACAAATCTTACGTCACTGAAGAAGAGTTGGCAGCTGAACGTGAACGCCAAGAAGCAGCAGGTGAAACACCTCGCTACATCAACGAATATCTTGGTATGAGCGAAGAAGAAAAAGCAGCTTATATCGCAGAACGTGAAGCAGCGGGTGTGATTCCAACGGTTCGTTTGGCAGTGAATGAGTCTGGTATCTACAAGTGGCATGATATGGTCAAAGGCGATATCGAGTTTGAAGGTGGTAATATCGGTGGGGATTGGGTCATCCAGAAGAAAGATGGCTACCCAACTTACAACTTTGCCGTTGTGATCGATGACCACGACATGCAAATCTCTCACGTTATCCGTGGAGACGACCACATTGCCAACACCCCAAAACAGCTCATGGTCTATGAAGCGCTTGGATGGGAAGCGCCAGAGTTCGGTCACATGACCCTGATCATCAACTCTGAAACTGGTAAGAAGTTGTCTAAACGGGATACCAATACCCTTCAGTTCATCGAAGATTACCGGAAGAAAGGTTACCTTCCAGAAGCAGTCTTTAACTTTATCGCTCTTCTTGGTTGGAACCCTGGTGGGGAAGACGAAATCTTCTCTCGCGAAGAACTCATCAAACTCTTTGATGAAAACCGTCTTAGCAAGTCTCCAGCAGCTTTCGACCAGAAGAAAATGGACTGGATGAGCAATGAGTATATCAAGAATGCGGATCTTGCGACTATCTTTGAAATGGCCAAGCCATTCCTCGAAGAAGCAGGTCGTTTGACAGACAAGGCTGAGAAGTTTGTAGAACTCTACAAGCCACAAATGAAGTCGGTGGACGAAATCGTTCCATTGACAGACCTTTTCTTCTCAGACTTCCCAGAGTTGACAGATGCAGAAAAAGAGGTCATGGCTGGTGAAACGGTTCCGACTGTACTTGAAGCCTTCAAAGCGAAATTGGAAGCCATGTCAGACGATGAGTTTGTGGCAGAAAATATCTTCCCACAAATCAAAGCGGTTCAAAAAGAAACTGGGATCAAAGGGAAGAATCTCTTTATGCCAATCCGTATTGCCGTTTCAGGTGAAATGCATGGTCCTGAATTGCCAGATACCATCTACTTACTTGGACGCGAAAAATCCATCCAACACATTGAAAGCATGTTGGAAAAAATCAGATAATTATCAGAAAAGTCCCAATTAAATGGGGCTTTTTGTTTTACCTCTAAAGTCAAAGTATTATAGGTTTTTCAAAAAAATGCCCCGGTTTAACAAATTGATCCTACTGAAAACGATTTTATTACTATCTAAAACAAAAATTATAAAAAAATAGCAATAATTAAGGATAATTGCTTCCAAAAATCGACACATTAGTCTATAATGTAAGGGAAATAAAAAATGTAATAAGGAGACAGAAATGTTTTTTAAACGTTCGAACGGTGAATTCCGTGAAACGGATCGTGTGACTCGTTTCAAATTGATCAAATCAGGTAAAAACTGGTTGCGTGCTGCGACTTCTAACTTTGGTCTTTTGAAAGTCATTCGTGGTCAAGTCGAAGAGACTGTTGTAGCTGAAGTGCGTGAAGACGCAGTATCAGTGAAAGAAATGACAAGCCGTGGCTTGCTCAAAGGGATCGTAGTAGCTGGTGCTGTTCTTGGTGCAGCTACAGTAGCGAACACTGCAAAAGCAGATGAGACAGGATCAGATGTTGCGACTGCATCTGAGCTTTCAAGTGAGGCTCTTGTAGAACAAGGAAGTACAGTACTTGGTACAACTTCAACAACTGAATCTCAGTCTGAATCAACAACTGAGTCAACAACAGAATCAGCTAGCGCTTCTGCATCTGCAAGTGCTTCAACCTCTACAAGCGTATCTGTATCTCACTCAGCTTCATTGAGCGAACAAGGTTCAGCAGAACTTTCAGCAGCTTCAAGCGAATCAACTGTAGCAGCTGGCTCTGAAGCAAGTGTAGAAAGCACTACAACAGTAGCGAAAGCTGAAGATAAAGTTGTTTTGGAACAAAACACTTCAGAAGCAGCATTGTTGAACAAGATTGCAGGAGACTACTCAGCAACTGTTTCAGCTCCAGAAAAGAAAGCAGCACTTGAAGCTGCCATCGCTAAAGTTCAAACAGAATTGACAGCAAGCAACAGCTTGATCAATGCCAATGCTTCAGCGCAAGCATACGCAGACCAACGCGAACGTTTGAGCAAGTCAGTAGATGACATGATGGCAACCTTGACTGCAGCAGGATTTACTGGCAATACAACAGTCAATGGTGCTCCAGCAATTTCAGCTCAGTTGGATGCCATCTCTACTTCAAATACACTTTCAGCAGGTGTGAGTGCAACTCCAAGCATGGACGATGCTAATGGTGCAACACTTACAGACAAAGCGACAAGCATTCCTTCTGGATACGCAGCTGACCCAGCAGCAAATCGTATGACATTTGGTGTTTGGAATCTTAAATCATATAACCAAGATTACAACACAAACTATTATGTGACATTGTCAGTTGATAAGACAACTAGCACAAACAATCCTGATGTTTATGTACGCTTGGTAGATAAGAATACAGGAAGTGAAGTTGCAAGTACAACTTTGTCTTCAGCCAACGCTGGTAAAGAAGTAAATCTTGGAAACCTTTCATCTAAGACTTATTATCCATACCTTGTATATAATGCATCAACTGATAGTGGTTCTGCAAGTGTGGATATCATTATTAAAAACAACGGAAATGTTTCATTCGCCAAAACGACTGAACAAGTGTATGACTACTTGACACCAGCTAACCAAACTGAAAGCAAACCAAACGTTGAAATTGGTGTTCCATCAACTAAGATGAGCCAAACAACTCACTATAAAGTAGTTGATACTGCATCTTCAACTTATAATGCAAACCGTTCAACAGCAGATACAACAACTCAAAGCTACAAACCAACTGGTAATGAAACAGAACTTGCTTCATATACCCAAACAGGTATTCAAGGTCAAAACTATACAGCTTCTAACCCACGTTCATTTGAGGGGTATGTTTTGTACCAACAAGCAGACGCTTCAACAATGTCTGGTGAACTTGGTAACTCTGTAGGGACCAAGTATGCGGAACTTAAGGGTACGCGTCAACACTACTACGTGAAACGTATTCGTGAAGTAGTTGCCAACGATGGTTCAACTGTAACTAAACTCTATGTTTTGGACCCGTCATCTGTTTCAACATATAATGAAGCAACAATGGGAAATAACACAGATACAACTGGCTATACCCTTGTTTACACAACTCCAGTAATTAAACCAGGCGAAAAATATATTCCATCTGCAACAAGTATGGATACAGATAAAGTCCTTGTTTCAAGCAAGAATGGTGATTATCAAATCCAAGTTTCTCCATGGCATAATCCTGATAAACCAGAAGAAGGTCTAGTTTATCTATCAGGTTGGTATACAGCGGGTCATCATGGTGAAAAAGCCTATATGTTCTTGGAGCATCCAAAAGGAACTGAAAGCTCAACACCAGGAGGGAATAAAGAAAACGTAGTTGGTGGACAAAACTCAGGAAACTTTGGTAACCAATTCTCTATTCCATCAGCAAATGAAAAACCATCTGGTGATACAGTGCACTACTACAAGAAGACAGATGAAAAAGGGAATGTTTACGTTCACTATAAAGATACTGAAGGAACAACTATTAAAGCTTCAGTAACAGATGAAGATAAACAACCTATCAACAAAGCATATGACACAGTAGTAGATAACCGTCCAGATACAATTGAGTACAACGGTAAAACTTATGAGTTGGTACCAGCAGGTACATATACTGTTGGTCAAGTCGACTCAGATGGTCACCTTACAACTTCAGATGATGTTAAAGGTTCAGTTGCTAAAGAAGATAAAAATGTTACCTATATCTATAAAGTGAAAGAAACACCAAAAGAAGGTGAAGTTGTTATCACTTATGTAGATACGAAAGGTAACGAAATCCAAAAATCTCGTCAAGATACACCTAAATCACCATATGATACACCATATGATACAACTGAAAAAGGTGAAAAACCAAATATCATCAAGACCACTGATGGTAAGACATATAAGATTGTACCTAAAGGTGATTATCCAGTAGGAGATGTTGATGAAAACGGTCATTTGAAGTCTTCAGACCCTATTACTGGTAAAGTTGACAAACCAAAATCAACCATTACTTACGTTTATGAAGAAGTTGGAAGTGTCTTTGTTCATTATAAAGATATTAACGGAAATACGATCATGGGATCTGTTATTGATGAGCAAGATCAACCACTTGATAAGGATTATGATACTGTAGTAGATAATCGTCCTAAAGAAATTAAATTTGAAGGTAAAACTTACGAACTTGTAGAAGCTGGTAATTACCCAGTAGGTCAAGTTGACAGCCAAGGTCACTGGACAGGTGATGATGATACGACTGGTAAAGTGGCTTCAGGTGAGAAGAATGTTACTTATATCTATAAGTTGAAAGACGAATCTCAATCAGATTCAGGTTCAAATTCAGCATCAGAATCAGCTTCACAATCATTATCAGAAGTTGTATCTAACTCACAGTCTGTATCAGAACAAGCTTTTACATCATTGTCTGAATCAGTACAGGAATCAGCATCGGTATCAGCATCTGAGTCATCGTCGTTGAGCACGTCGGCGCAAGAATCAGCAAGCCAATCAGCATCAGAATCAGCGTCAGTATCGGCATCTGAGTCAGCATCGTTGAGCACATCAGCGCAAGAGTCAGCAAGCGTATCAGCAAGCCAATCAGCGTCATTGAGTACATCGGCTTCAGCATCAGCATCTACTTCAGCAAGCCAATCAGCATCATTGAGCACATCAGCTTCTGAGTCAGCATCAGTATCAGCAAGTCAATCAGCGTCATTGAGTACATCGGCTTCAGCGTCAGCATCAGTATCAGCAAGTCAATCAGCATCATTGAGCACATCAGCGTCTGAGTCAGCAAGCGTATCAGCAAGCCAATCAGCGTCATTGAGCACATCAGCATCAGCATCAGAATCAGCTTCGCAATCTGTTTCAGAATCACAATCAGCTTCAACAAGCCAATCAGTTTCTGAATCAACATCAGCGTCTGAGTCAGCATCAGAATCAGCTTCAACATCAACGTCTGAATCTGTTTCAGCATCTGAGTCAGCGTCAGCATCATTGAGCACATCAGCGTCTGAATCAGCAAGCGTATCTGCGAGCCAATCAGCGTCATTGAGTACATCAGCGTCTGAATCAGCAAGCGTATCTGCGAGCCAATCAGCATCATTGAGCACATCGGCTTCAGCATCAGCATCTACTTCAGCAAGCCAATCAGCGTCATTGAGTACATCAGCGTCTGAGTCAGCTTCTGTATCAGCTAGTCAATCAGCATCATTGAGTACATCAGCGTCTGAGTCAGCTTCTGTATCAGCTAGTCAATCAGCGTCATTGAGTACATCGGCTTCAGCATCAGCTTCTGTATCAGCTAGTCAATCAGCATCATTGAGCACATCAGCTTCAACATCACTTTCTACATCTGTATCACAATCAGCATCTAACTCTTCATCAAATTCTGAAAGTGAAAAACCTCAAGGTGAAGTTATTATTACTTATATCCGTGAGAATGATGGTAAGGAAATTAAAGTCCAACGTCAAGATACTCCTAAGTCAGACTACAACACGCCTTATGACACTACTGAGAACGATGAACAACCTAAGTACATTGAGTTTGAAGGTAAGAAATACGAACGTGTACCGGCTGGTGATTATCCGGTAGGTAAAGTTGATAGTGAAGGACATCTTGAAACTTCTGATCCAATCAAAGGTAAAGTAGAAAAACCAGTTTCTAAGATTACTTATGTTTATAAAGAGGTTAAAGAAGATCCAACGAAACCTAAAGAAGGTGACGTAATCATCACTTACGTAGACGAAAAAGGTAAAGAAATCAAGAAACCTCGTCAAGACACACCAAACTCACCATATGATACTCCATATAACACAACTGAGGAAGGTGAAAAACCTAAGACAATCAAGACTCCAGACGGTAAGACATACAAGATCGTACCGAAAGGTGACTACCCAGTAGGTAAAGTTGATGGCGATGGACAC
>OLOY01000664.1_pt1 | contig 20856 bp, 19 predicted proteins | sample 1672771 | NCBI WGS metagenome assembly OLOY01 (sample SAMEA3136722, study PRJEB25190) | human gut metagenome
TAGTGCATTCATCTTTCTCAAACGACATCCAGAAATTCGACAATCACAATATTGGAGTGGTCATTTATGGTCGCCCAGCTACTATATGAGTACGCTTGGCAACATGAGCAAAGACGTCGTAGAAAACTATATCAACAATCAAAAATACAATGCACTCCAAAAGAAAAAGCGTCCAAATGGACGTTGAGTGAGCCTATCCAGAGGCTGGAAAAAAAGTCTCAAAACTTAAAAATCGCTAGAAACCACGTTACTGAAAACGTTGATTTCTAGCGATTTTTCATATTACTATTTTCTAAAATTCATCTGAAAATATAGTTTTTTCCCAGCCTCTTTCGGCTAGGCATAATCAAAAGCAGGGAGGATTCAAGATGCGTATCTTAGCAAAGAAGCAGGCGGTTGAATATATCATTAACATTAGAAACAAGCATCACTTGACAATAACGGCAAGTGATGCTTTTGATTTTAGTTGATAGTTTTAGCGCGGTGCTGTGTCAGATAGACCAACAAAAAGTCCAGCAGCAGGGTACAGCCGGTAATGGCAAAGACGGCTGAATAGCTGAACAGGCCAGAGATGGTTGAGCCAAGCAGCGCTCCCAAGACAGCACCGGCAGCCTGGAATGATTGATTATAGCTGAAGATGCGCCCAAACGCCTCAGTTGGGACTTCCAACGTCAGAATCGTCTGCGCAGCCGGCATTAAAGCAGCATTGGCAAAACCAAGCAAGAAGCGCCAGAACGCAAGCATCCAAGGCGAATTGGTCAAAGTCATCGGGATAAAAAGCACGGCCGCGACAATCAGTCCAGTCGTCAAAACTTTTTTGGGGCCGATCCGATCCATGGTATGACCGACTTTAGAAGCAGCCACCAGATTTCCCAGTCCGGGCGTGGCAGCAACGATACCGGCGACAAAGGCAATATTGCCGGTATCATGCATCATTTCCTTGACATAAAGCGATACGATCGGGTTAATCGACATCACTGATGATTGTACCAGCATGGTCGTGATAAACATAACCACGATCAATTGGCGGTTGTCGATTTGGCCCATCAATGCCTGTATTGGCTTCATGTTCTCTTTTTTGATCGGCGTAAATTTTTCCTTGACTAAAAATGAAGTAGCGATAAAAACGCCAAACATCAAGCCGCCGGTAATGAAAAACGGGATTCGATAGCCCCAGGCGCCAGACAAGGCTCCACCCAAAAGCGGTCCAATCAGGTTGCCAGTAACCCCGGCCGTCGTCATAGCCGACATTACCCAGCCTGATTTGCTGTGCGGGGTCTCACCGGCCATCAGCGCGATCGAATTATTAATATATCCAGAGAACGCGCCCTGTAAAAAGCGCATGCCGATAATCATCCAGACGTTGAACGAAAGCCCAGTAATAAAAATCGTGCATGCCATGACGCCGGAAGCTCGCATACACATCAGCTTGCGGCCCTTGCGATCGGCAAGACTGCCCCAGTATGGCGAGACGATTGCCTGGGAAATAAACGTGGCGGCAAATGCCATTCCTGAATACAAGTTGAGCTCAAAACGGGAAAAATTTCCCAGCTCATTGATAAAAAGCGAGATAAACGGCATCGTCATCGAGTATCCCATCCCGGTAACAAAACAGCCCAGCCAAAGCGTATAAAAGGTCTGGTGCCATTTACTGGGTAATTCGTGATGGGTACCGATGTTTGAGTCTTCCAAAAGATCACCTTCCAATCAGATTATAGCTAAATCAATGAGCAGGCTTAGATCCGCTGATGCTTCTGCCAGCTAAGGTAGCGATAAAAGATCACCAACATTAAAACAGCCAGGACAACGGTTACCCACATGGCAGCTCGAACGCCCATCGTCAAAGAAGCCGGTAAACCGGAGATAACGACCAGAAGCGTGACTGAAGCTGCCCCGCAGGCTTGCCGCAGCGTATTGTTAAGCGCCGTTCCGTGACTGTTTTCTTGAGGTGCCAGCTGCGAGAAGGCTTCGGAAAGAGCGGGGTTGAACAAAAATGAGTTGCCGATCAATCGAATCATATAGGCAACGGTCAAAACCCAGACCGGCATGTGGGCACTGACATGAACCAGCGGAATCGAAGCCAAAAGCGTCAAGATGCCGCCAGTCGTTATCAGCCATTTAGGACCGTATTGATCGTAGAGCCGACCAGCAATTGGCGCAAACAAAGCATTACAGATGGCGCCAGGCAGCAGAATCAAGCCGGATTCAAAGCTGCCGATATGCATCACGTTTTGGGTAAAGATCGGCAACAGCTGCTCGGTTCCCAGCAGAATCATAAATGCGCAGCAGCCGACTGCCGTCATCATTCGAAATGAAGGGTAGCGAATGATCTGGACTTTCAGCATTGGATCGGCCATTCGCAGCTGGCGTTTAATAAAGAACCAGATAATGATCAGCCCAATCAGCAGCATCGCCAGGCCAATCAGCAAGTTGAGCTCAAAGACGGTCAGACTGCCCAAAATCAGTGATGATCCGATTAATGAGATCAAGACCGACACCAGATCGATCTTGATGGGGCGTGGTTGAGAAAAGTTGGGCATCTTAAAGAACGCGCCCAGCCAGACCAAAATCATTAATGGCAAGACAAAAATAAAGATATAGCGCCATGAGAAGTATTCCAGAATCAGTCCCGATAAAGAAGGTCCCAAAGCTGGTCCAGAAGCAATCACCAGACCAGACATTCCCAAAACGGAACCGCGCTTTTCAGGTGGATAGATGGTAATCATCGTCGTCATCTGAAACGTCATTAAGATTCCGCCAGCGCAGGCCTGAACCAAGCGTGCCAATAGCAGCAGCCAGAAATTATTTGCAAAGCAGCCAATCAGCGTGCCGATGATGAAGGTCCCAACCGTTGATAAAAAGACGCTGCGGTTGGTAAAGCGTTCATAGATGTTTGACGATAATGGCGTGATAACCCCGATCAAGAGCGTATAGCCGGTCGTCAGCCATTGAGCGGCATTTAGCGAAACGTGCAGATCGTTTTTAATCACTGGCAAGGCGGTAACCATCATAGTTTGACTTGCCAGACTGATGAAACTGGCAACCAGCAGGATGATCGTTACGCTGCGGCGAGTGCGCGCGTCGATATTGGTTGCGGACATAACAGACTTCCTTTCATAAAATATCAAGCAACAAAAGTAGATTAAAGATATAATTTCATACCAATCTAGTCTAGCATTGAAAGCGTCATGCAAAACAAGTCCACCAGGATGATTTTTCGATTTTTTTGCTCAGAGGTCAGTCAGGTTTGATATGATTGTTCTTGTGAATAAATAATGAGGTGACATGATGAGCAAGCGAATCGCGGTATTTTCCGACGTGCACGGCAATCTGCATGCTTTACAGGCAATGTATGCTGACAGTCTGCGCCATAGTGTTGATGAATATTGGTTTATTGGCGACCTGTTGATGCCCGGCCCAGGCGTAATGGAGATCTGGCGTCTGATTAAAAAAATGCAGCCAAGCGTAATGGTACGCGGCAACTGGGATGATTTAACGGTCAAGGGCGTGCGGGGACAGATGGATCTTGAAAAGCCCTCGCGAATCTATTTTGCTCGTTTGGCACAGTACGTTGGCGAGCATGTTTCCGCCGCTGTGATTGATGAGATTGCCAGTTGGCCGCTGCATGTTCAAAAGCAGGCTGGCAAATTAACGTTTGGCATTTCGCATAATCTGCCGACGCTCAACATGGGGCAGGCGCTGTTTCCCACCAATCCAGTCGAGCATTTTGACCAGCTGTTTGAAAATTTCGATCAGCAAGACGTGGCGATCTATGCTCACGTTCATCACAGTCTGATGCGCTATGCCAGTGATGAGCGCTTGATCTTGAATCCGGGATCGGTCGGGGAGCCGTTTAATGGCTGGTGGCCGCTGCAGCACGATACGCGGGCTCATTATCTGATCTTGGAGGTTGACGATGATGGGATTGCCGAATTAGACTATCGGCACGTACCTTATGATCGTGAATCAGAGTATGAGTTGGCTGTTGAATCAGATATTCCTTACCTGGAACTTTATAAGCGGACGCTTGAAACTGGCCGAGTCAATACGCATGATCAAGAGCTGCTTGATCAGATCAATCGCAAATGGGACTATCTGGCTGAGTACCAGGCTTATGCCAAACGAGTTAAGAAGCGTTCCTGACATATTGACCAACTAATGGTCGCTTTTTTGCCAGATTCCCATTTAATCTGATTTAATTACAAAAAGTAAGGCAAAAAATTTGCATTCAAAAACGCAAATTGGCATAATAACCAACGAATGACTATGCAAATGTAAAAATCTTATTTTTAATCAAAATCTACATTAAATATGGAGGGTAGAAAATGGCAAAAAAGTCTAAGATTGCCAAGCTCAAGCATCAAGAAGCGCTGGTCGAAAAGTACGCGGCCAAGCGTGCCGAACTGAAAGCCGCCGGTGACTATATTGGTCTGTCCAAGCTGCCGCGCAATTCGGCACCGGTGCGCCTGCATCACCGTGACCGCTTGGATGGCCGTCCGCATGCTTATATGCGTAAATTCGGCTTGTCACGGCTGAACTTCCGTGAGTTGGCACACAAAGGTCAGCTGCCAGGCGTCAAAAAAGCCAGCTGGTAGCTAAAAAGGTCCATGGTCTGAAATCGTCAGCCATGAACCTTTTTATTTTTGCAAACATGCTGTTATCAGCCGGTTCGCGTTATACTAAGTCTAAACAATCTTTTAAGAAGTGAAGTGAAGCTATGCTGAACAGATTAGTGGAATGGACAGTGCGTTTCAATCAGCGTTCGTTTATCAAAATTACCCGGCAGACATTGATGCTGCTGTTTCCAATCGCCTATGTCGGGACCTTGGCAGTGATGCTGAAAAAAGCCTTCTTTGCCACAGATAGTTTTTTCTTTAATGTTGCCGATCTGGGCGACATCATGCCAGACTGGCTTTGGACTGGTATTACGGGGCTCACGGGCGGTCTGGCCAAGATTACGTTTGGGATGTTTGGCGTGATGGCTGCCTATGCTGCGGCCCGCTATACTGCCAAACTTTATCATCAGGATGCACCGATGGCAGGGATGACCGGTTTTGCCACCATGCTTTTGCTGGCCTTTCGCTATACGCGTACAAGCAATCCCAACATGATCTCATTTGACTGGAATCTTTTGAGCGTGCGCAGTGTGTTGTTTGCGCTGATCGTTGGCTATGGTGTTGGGCAGGTCTATCGTTGGCTGGGAAAAGGCGGCGAGCCCAGCGATCAGACGATTGAGACGCTGGAAAAAATGCAGCAGCGTGCTCTGAATGCTATCCGTCCGCTGTTTTTTTCGCTGGCAGTCGGCGCGGCCTTAGGAGCATTGTTCAACTGGCTGACGTTAAGTTCCTGGCTGGATCTTGCCTATACCTGGTTGGAGAACTTTGGCCAGGGTAATCAGTCGCTATGGGTGGCCCTTCCTTTGATTGCCGTTTCGTTATTGATGAGCTGGCTGGGCATTGGCGGACCAACGATCAACACGGTTGCTCAGGGATTGACCGGCGCGGCGGCAGCCAATCTGAACTACGCTTTTCAGCATGGCTCAAGCTGGAACGTGCCATACAAATGCCTAACTTCTACGCTTTACAGCTCATTTGCCAACTTTGGCGGTGATGGAGTCATGCTGGCTTTAGTGATTGCCCTGATCATCGTTGGTCGGCAGCCGGAAATTCAGCGGTTGGCACGTTGGAATCTATTGCCGACCCTGTTTAACAGCAGCTATGGCTTGATGACCGGTCTGCCAGTAATCCTAAATCCCGTCTTCTTGCTGCCTTATCTCCTGCTGCCTTTGGCTAATCTTTTGTTGGGCGCTTTGGCAACCTTAATGCATCTGATCCCGGCAACGCCCTATCCACTGCCAATGGGGACTCCTGGGCCACTGGCGGCATTTATCGGTTCCAATGGTGATTGGGAGGCACTACTGTTTTCATTGGTGCTGCTGATTTTTGATGTCTGGGTATATATCCCATTTGTTCGGTTGGCGCTTGGTGCTGAACTTAAAACACAACAGATCGAGGCGGTGGCATAATGCTGATTATTAATGATAAAGAGCGCCGACGCAGCATGCGCTTATTGATTTTTGTCGTAGTCTTGCTGATTGTCCTGGCGTTTCCGGCCTACTTTTGGATGAAAGACAACAACCATTATCTGGCACAGCGCAGCAAGGCTCAGATGTCGCCGGTCATTATGATTCCAGGCAGTTCGGCAACCAAGAATCGCTTTGATGAAATGGTGACGCTGCTTAATAAAGATACCAGTCACAAGCACAGTCTATTAAAGCTGGAGGTCTACAACAGCGGTAAGATTACATATACTGGCAAGATCAGCAGCGGCGACAACGAACCGATTATTGTTGTGGGTTTTCAAAATAATCATGATGGCTATGACAACATCAAGAAACAGGCCAAAATGTTTGATGAAGCCTTTAACGAGCTGATTGATCAATATAAGTTCAATAATTTTAAAGCATTTGGTCATTCCAACGGTGGCTTGATCTGGACCCTCTGGCTGGAAAAATACTACTCAGATTATTCAGACTATGTAAAGATCAAACGGTTGATGACGGTTGGCTCGCCATTTAATCTTAATGAAAGCTCAACCAGCAATCCGACGCAGATGTACACTTACTTTTTGAAGCATCGTGATCAGCTGCCGTCCAGCCTGGATGTCTATTCAGTTTCTGGTGCCGATACCTATACTGAAGACGGCATCGTTAAATTAGGCAGCGTAAGAGCGGGGCGCTATATCTATCAAAAACAGGTTAAGCACTATACCGAGATGACGGTTACCGGTAGCAAGGCGCAACACTCATCACTGCCGCAAAATCGCCAGATCATTAATTTGATTGAGGAATATTTACTGGACAGTGATCAGCCTAATGCCGTCAATAGTAAAAATAAACGGGTAAGTCACAGCTCTTCAGTTTCCAATCCATAAATTATGTTTGCAAAATCTCTCTGCAAAAGGTTATTCTAAATGTGACGTGCAGACTGGATACGCATAGTCTGGCACCGAAATAAACAGGGGGATAACAATGAAAAGACAACAGCGTTTTGTCGAGATCATTCTATTATTGTTGCTAGCTTTAGTGGTTTCGTTTTGGGGGTATCGCGGCTATCGATTTATGCAGGCGCATCCGTTGGTCAATCGCGTCTATCGCTATCAAGCATCATCTGCAGCCAAAGCAGAACTGACCAGCACGCCAAATGACTACCAGTATGTGGTATTTGGCGCTGGCAGATATCGGGGAAAATACATTAGGGTCGATAATCAAAAGCAGCTGCGCCGAATTTTAAATCATCGGCAAGCCTATCAAGCAGCTTTTGATCAAAATGGAACTCGCTACTTGGTTCGTCACCATCAGCTGCAGCTTGATCTGGGAAATGTCTCGGCTGGCGAGAGCTATGTTCAGACAAACAAGCAGGCTTGGGTGGCTCAATCAGATCGGCATGATTTAGGGCCGACAGTAAACGATTCGTTAAAGCTGACCTCAATGCATGCTACTAAACAGGCAGTCAGCTGTCTGCCATAGGTTTGGGTAACACTTACTGTACAAAACTAAATAACTATACTAAGCATCTGAATCTTTCAGGTGCTTTTTATTTTTTGTATAATAATTCGCAAATTCATGGCTTATTTGCAGAAATTGAATTGATTAATTTACGTTTCGTACATTAGGTAGGAATACTAAATATTATTTTTTTAACGTTAACTGTTTGTATATATTCATTTAAGAGGCTGAATTATTTGCATATATTAAAATGAAATTAAAATCATAAAAGTTGATTTTATTAAAAAGCTTTTCAATTGACAGATGAATTTAGAAGATTTTGAATTCAGTACGCGTTTTTTGATGCAGGGTAAAAAAACACAATATACCAGTGATGCTTTGGTATACCAAGAAGCCATCGCCAAGGCCCGCCCTTTCATTCGGCACCAACTGCGGGCACGGCAGGTACAGCGGCCACGGCACCAACTGCGCCGACCGCACCAACTGCGCCAACCGCGCCGACTGCACCGACTGCGCCAACTGACTCTGGCTGCAAGCGGGTAGTGGTTGTCATCGTTGTTCATGTTCATTACTCTGGCTGGTATGGCTACAACTACTGCCAAAGCCGGTCCATGCATTGGCTGCCACGCGTACACCACGGCTGGCACTCATTTTATGGATGCTACTGCTAAAAAAACTCGTCTCAAAGGGCATAACAGCCGCTTGAGGCGAGTTTTTAAATGGTGATGGCTTTTCACAATGAAGGAGAGCTGGAACGGATTTAAGCCGATCGCTGCTAATCCGGCTAAAAGATGTTTTTAAACAAAAAGAACACCAGCGGTCCCAATAAGGATGGCAGCATGTCCAGCGTCTTGAACTCCTTGATTTTTAACAGCGAGAAGCCAGACGCGGCAATCAGAAAGCCGCCAACGATTGATTCTTCAACTACGAAAGCATTGGAAAAGAAACTGGCGGACAGAAACTTGGCGATTAAATAGATGCCGCCAAACCAGACTAAAACGATCGGCGTTTCCAAAAGCATCCCCCAGCCAAAGCCGGTCCCAAAAATAATGCCGCAGACCAGCGTCAGCATGGCGTTGGTATAAAGCATCGTCTGATTGCCATTGGTTGCGGCAACGACTGGTCCTAAGATCCCTAAAGCACCAATGCAGTCTAAAAAGCTTGCCGTGGCCACGCCTTCGCCAAGCTTAGAGGAAAAGCGCGTGCTGAGCCAGTGGTTGGAACGGTCATCCAGTTGCCAATAAGTACCTAGCGGGATCCCAACCGCCAGGCTGATGATAAAAAGGACCGGGTAGTTGCTTTTAGGCATGTTGCTGATGACCGACTGCAGTCCAACGCCAAGAGCAGCAAAGCCTAATGCTATCCAGAGGGTCTCAATGTATTTTTCCTGTAAGAACTGCTTAAAAAAACAGCCGATTGCAGTACCGACAACTACCGCGCCAACGTTGGCCCAGATTCCGATCATTTTAAAAAACCTCGCTTTAAGTTAATCTGCCAGACTGAGCAGCATCAGTCAGACATTTTGAACATACTTAACTATTTTAGCTTATTTAATCGTTATAAAAAAGAAATTACCACAGACTCTGAAACGATTAATCACAGAGTCAAGAAGTTGAGTACGATTCTTAAAACACAGTGCTTTGGATAATCAAAAAGACTGACATGTGTGCAGGACACCGTCAGTCTTTTATCAAGATGAGATTATTTATTACAGGTTTTCATCTGTGTTAAAATTCAAAGGACAGTAATCAGTCATTTTGGTGATCAATTCGAGACTCAGCTGACGGTAGGCGTTTAAAACGTCGGTTGCGAAGTTTTCTGACTGACGCGTCAAATAGTTGGTCAGTTTGGCGCCGGCCAGACCAGCTGCCTTTTCGTCGGTTGCCTGAATCATGGCAATAGCCTTGGCGTTGCAGTCTTTTTGGACATCGCGAAGCATTGGCAGAAAATCGTGCAGGTGACTGTCGACTAAAACGCTGGCATGCTTAAAGATCCAGTATGCCGAGTTGAGCTGAGCCGGCAGCTTGCCTCGTTTGTATGGTGCTGGGGTGTCGTTGATGTTGCTGAAGAATGGAACAAACGTTGATTCATTGGCAACCCCCATGGCAATCCAGTGAATGCTGTTTTTGGAGGCGCGGGATGTCTGCAGAATGTGGGCTTCCTGCGTTTTAGCCAGGCTGATGGGACGGTAGCGGTGCTTTTCTTCATCCGAACCGGTACCGATTGGATCAAACGGCGTCCCTTCATAATGGGAGCCAAGGTAGGCCTGGGCGTCAAAGATTGACAGCTTGCGTTCAGGCTTCATCAAAAACGGCAGGTCGGCAGCTTCCGGCTGTTCGTTTTGCGCAGCTTTGGGACTGAACATTTGATGACCATACCAAACGCGCGGCTCACTATAGACGGCATCTGAACGGTCAGCCGTACCAAAGATCTGGCGGAAGTTAAAGGTACCAGGGTGCGGATTGAGATGGTTCTTTTCGACGAATTCCTGAATTCCAGGATGGTACATGAAGTTGTCTGGATCGTTAAAATCAATCTCCTGGATGGCTAGTTGATTGGCAACGACAGCATAGCAGTCATCGGGAATCCGCTGGGCAACCCAGTAGTGACCAGCGCCAGTCTCAAGATACCAGGCCTCGTCATCGTCAGCAAACAAAATGCCATTGGTTTCGCCGGTTCCGTATTTGGCAACCAGCTCGCCAAGTCTTTGCACCCCTTCGCGAGCAGTCTTGACGTATGGCAAAACAACCGTAACCATGGCCTCTTCGTTTAAGCCTTCTTTAACGAGTGGATCATAGCCTAACACCAGATCGTTGGAATAGGCGCTTTCGGTCGCACTCATGGCTACACCGTATTCATTGATGCCGGCTTCTTCAAACAGGCCGTACTTGTCGGTCCATTCTGGCGTTGCCGTATAGCGAGCACTGATCTTAGGCAGCGTCAGCTCAAGTTTGGTATCTTTAGAAACGAATTGAGATGGCATCTCGCCGCGCGCGTGAACAACCAGGCGTTTTGGCCAGGCTGCCTTGGCATCTTCATTGCGGCCGATCATGATTGAGCCATCGCGACTGGCCTTTTTACCAATCAGAATGCTGGTACATGCCGATAGTTTTTGTGACATTTTCAAGTCCCCTTATTTGGATTTTGTAACTTTATGTATTTATTTTAACCCAAACAATCAATAAAATTAAACAAAAAGTGGAGGAAATTAAATAATGGAACAGCTTTCAATGTTTGTTATTATGTTTTCAGCCCTGCTGATTCCAATATTGATGGCGCGCTTTAAGGTTGCCAGCGTACCTACCGCGGTGGCGGAGATTATCGTGGGCATCATCTTGGGCAAAAGCGGTTTTAATCTGGTCGTGCAAACCCGTGACCTGACTTTTTTATCGAGTCTGGGCGTGATCGTCTTGATGTTTTTGTCAGGGATGGAGATCAACTTCAGCCTGTTCAAAAAGCGGCCTGGGGCACCCAAAGACAAAAAGTCACCGGTTAATCTGGCGGTTGCCTCATTTGTTGGCATCATGCTGACGGCGTTTATTCTCGGAATGGCATTGAAGGCAACGGGGATGTTCAATGACGTTCTGCTGGCGACGATCATCTTTTCAACGGTGGCGCTTGGCGTAGTGATTGCCACGCTGAAGGAAAAAGAAATCCTCAGCCGGCCGATGGGACAGACGATTCTTTTGACGGCGGTCTTAGGCGAGGTCGTTCCTATGCTTTCACTGACGGTATATGCCTCGATCAATGGTGGCAATGCTGAGCGCTTATGGATGATCGTGCTGCTGTTTTTGGCGGCGATTCTGCTGCTGCATCGTTTCAAGCAGCCATTTATCTGGTTTAACAAGGTTACCAAAGCAACAACGCAGCTGGACATTCGATTGGCTTTCTTTCTGATTTTTACGCTGGTGACGCTGGCAGAGACGGTGGGAGCCGAAAACATCCTGGGTGCCTTTTTGGCCGGGATGGTAATGAAGCTGCTTGAGCCCAGTGAGGCCACTCAAGACAAGCTCACCTCAATCGGCTACGGCTTTTTCATCCCGATCTTCTTTTTGATGACCGGTGTCAAGCTGAATCTGCGCACGCTGCTGACCAATCCGCGTGCTCTGGCGCTGATTCCAGTACTGGTAGTCTGCTTTATTCTGGCAAAGATTACGCCAATGCTGGTCTTTCGGCAGCGCTTCAATGGGCGGAATGCATTTGCTGGCGGTTTCCTGCTGGTTACGACGATCACCTTGGTTCTGCCAACGCTGCAGGTCGCACGCAATCTGCATGCCATTACCGCGACACAGTCAGATGCCTTTGTCTTGGCGGCAGTAATTGTCTGCATTATTGCGCCAATCGTCTTTAACTCGGTCTACCGTCTCGCACCAGAAGACAAGCTCAAACAGCGCGTCGTCTTTTTGGGTACGAACGTCTTCAGTGTTCCTGTCGCTCAGCAGTTGTCGCGTAACTGGTATGAGGTACGAATGGTTACGGACAGTCAGGACAATTATAAAACCTATGACAGTGAAGTTAAAAATCTGACCTATCTGCCGGAACTAAGCGAAGCCGCCTTAGAAAAGGGCAAGTTTTTTGACTGTGACATTATGGCGATTGACTATCTGGATGATGCCAAGAATTTCCGGCTGGCTAAACTTGCCAAAGCGCATCACGTCAACCGCGTAATCGCCGGTCAAAATCAGCGCAATCTGGATGAGGACCAGCGCAACAAGCTGCAAAAGATGGGTGTTGAGATCTTTAATGTCTACAACGTACAAACCAGTGTCTTACGGGCTTTGATTGAATCGCCATCTATTATGACGATGCTTAACAGTACCGAAGCCGGGCTTTATGAAGTCGTAGTCCGCAATCGTCGTTATACAGGTCAGCAATTGCAGGCTCTGCCGTTTATCGATCAGATGACGGTCAGTCGGATTCGCCGCGGGACGCAGTGGCTGATTCCACGGGGGACGACGGTGATCGAACCTGGCGACCACTTGATCTTTACCAGTAAAGCCAGTGATGTTGCCAATATTCGGGCTGAACTGCGCAAACGCAACTAAGATAAAACCAAAACAGTGCTACGGCAGGCTGATGATTAAGCTTGCAATGGCACTGTTTTTATATTGCTGAAATTGGCTGGGCAACGGGATGCTGGTTTGATTATTTCTGCTCAAATAACAGCGCGCAGACAATCATGACGGCAGCCAGCCCCCAAGCAGCTGCTTTAAAAATTAGCAGTCCCTTAGGCGTGGTCTTGATTTCTGGATGACGTTTCCAGTATATCGGCATTAAAACGGCCAGCAGCACACAGCCGGTTGCAATTATCCAAAACATATTATTCACCTCACGTATTCATAAAAAACTTTACCATATATTCAGCTGAGATTAACAATCATTAATCATCTTTTGGACAATTCGCGATTGATAAAGCCTCAGCTCAAAAGGTAGCCACCAGTTTATGGGGCAATTAATTGCACTAAACGGTGAAAATCGATAAACTAGGATACGTTTGCAAGATTTCATGCTGTGGGGGAATTTGATGGAAAAAACATATATCGTTGCTGCTCGGCGAACGCCAATCGGCAAATTTGGCAAGTCTTTGGCTGGCGTTTCTGCCGTCGAGCTTGGTGCAACTGCAATTGCCGCCGTCGTCAAAGACAGCGGCGTAACCAAAGAGGCCGTTGATCAGGTTTTAATGGGCAACGTGATTCAAGCCGGTGCTGGCCAGAATCCAGCTCGTCAGGCCGCAATCAAGGCAGGCCTAGACTATGCCACGCCCGCAATTACGATTAATGACGTCTGCGGCTCAGGTCTGTCCAGTGTCAGTCTGGCGGCCGGTCTGATTCAATCAAATCAGGCCCGCATTGTGATTGCTGGTGGGATGGAAAGCATGTCGCGAGCACCGTATATCTTAAATCAGGCTCGTGGCGGCTATCGTTTTGGTGATGGTCAGCTGATTGACGCCTTGCAAAAAGATGCCTTGATTGATGTCGAAAACGGCTATCCAATGGGAATTACCGCGGAAAACGTGGCTGAACTTGATCAAATCAGTCGTCAGGCTCAAGATGAATTTGCCTTGCGCAGTCATCAAAAAGCAGTGGCGGCACAAAAAGATCATGCCTTTGATCGCGAAATCGTCCCAGTCGAGGTTCAGACTCGCAAAGGTACGATGATCGTTAAAGATGATGAGGCACCGCGCGCGGACACCTCAATTGAAGCATTGCAGAAATTAAAGCCGTCTTTTGCCAGTGAGGGAACGGTTACAGCTGGGAATGCCTCGGGACTTAACGATGGGGCGGCGGCCGTCATGCTGGCTTCTGAATCGGCAGTCAAGGAATATGGGCTGCAGCCGTTAGCAGAGTGGCAGGCGACAACCCTGGTCGGTATTGATCCGGCATACATGGGATTGGGACCGGCCTATGCAATTGAAAAACTGTTCAACGAGACGGGAATCAGTCGTGAGGATGTTGATCTGTATGAAATCAACGAAGCCTTTGCCTCACAATCGGTTGCCTGCCTGCGCCGACTCAAGCTGGATGAACGGCGCGTCAACCCGCGTGGCGGTGCACTGGCGCTGGGTCATCCGGTGGGCTGCTCGGGAGCGCGGATCTTGGTAACGCTGATCCATGAAATGCGGGATCTTGATGCACGGACCGGGATTGCCAGTCTGTGTATTGGCGGCGGCATGGGCGTGGCCTGTTTGGTTGAAAAGGCGTAATAAGATCTTAAAATAGCCGACGCGTCTTTGACGAATCTGGCTGTTTTTTAGTTTGGCGGTCAAACGGGTGTTGACTTAGCAAAATTACGATCAGAAGGAATAATTGGCGCGGATTAGGCATTGGTAAAGGAATGAAAAAATAGTAAAATATTATCTTAGATGCAAAGTTTTGAGAGGATTTTGATTATGAAAAAGTCGCGTTGGATTGATTTTGGTGTTGTCTGCGGTTTGTTTTTTCTGGCTTTCATGTTTGCCGTTTTGCGTCATGACTCCCAGATCAAAACCATGGACCAGGCTGGGTTTGCTTTAACGATGCCAATTACCGCCATGAAAACTCGTATTATGCTTTTTATCACCGCATTAGGCTCGCCCCAGTTTTTAGGACCGGTAACGCTGGTAATGATGCTGGTTTTATGGTGGAAAAAACAGCTTGGCAGCAGCATGTGGTATGGCGCAATGCAGTTTGTGGGATATCTGCTAGTAATTTTCTTTAAGACCAGCGTAATGCGGCCGCGTCCCGCTCATCGATTAGAAAAGATCGGCGGCTACAGCTTTCCCAGCGGCCATACCTTTGCAACCGTAATTTTTGTCCTAACGATTTTGGCTTTGCTTTGGCCGCACCTCAAGTCAAACTGGAGCCGACTGTTTGGCTGCATTCTTGGCGCCTGCTGGATCCTGCTGATCATGTATTCGCGCGTCTATCTGCACGTTCACTATGCCAGTGACGTCTTGGCCGGCTTGCTGCTGGCGCTTTGCTGGTGGCTGGTCGCCAACTCGCAAAAAGAGCGCTTTATGAATTGGCTTACCGAAATTCAAAAATAATTACTGATCACTCTTGTCAAATCTGTAAAAATTCGCTATACTAGTTAGCGTTGACTTATGGAGAGTTGGCAGAGTGGTAATGCACCGGACTCGAAATCCGGCGAACCCGTGTTGAGCGGGCGCGCAGGTTCAAATCCTGTACTCTCCTTTTTCAGAAACATCTATAACTAACTAAAACCCCAAAGCCTTGATATGATAGGCTTTGGGGTTTTATTAATTACTGGAAAATAAAATCTTTAGACACCTATTGGGACACCTAGACACTTGACAATTTTGGGCCTTGGTTAAATCGGATTGGTGAAGATCATTACCTGCTTCAAAAATGAAGTGGGGAATTTTTTTCTGCGAAACCAGTCGATGCGCAGCGCGGATTTTCAAAATTATGTCGAGGCCTTGCTGAATTTGTTCAATAATGAGTTTAAAAGCTGAAACTTGAAAGTATAGAACAGTGGAATTTTACCATTGTTCTGTGCTTTTTTATTTTGAAGACGCAAGGTTGAGATCCTTTTCTGGACGGCTTTTTTATACATTTTAGTTAATCTGATTCATCAATAGACAGATCGGCAATCTGAACTTGTTCCAATGTTTTGTAAGCGCTATACTAAACGTATAAACTGATGTTATCGCTTTCGCAAGGATTATTTTACACTGGAGGGGTTTTTATGTATTATTCCAACGGTAATTATGAAGCATTTGCACGTCCTCGCAAGCCTGAGGGAATCGAACAGAAACACGCCTATATTATTGGGGGCGGGCTGGCTGGTTTGGCAGCGGCCGTCTTCATGGTTCGTGATGCTCAGATGCCTGGCGAAAACATTCATATCTTAGAAGAACTGCCGGTTGCGGGTGGCTCACTGGATGGCGAGAAGCGTCCTGGCGTTGGGTATGTCATTCGGGGTGGCCGTGAAATGGAAAACCACTTTGAATGTCTTTGGGATATGTACCGCTCAATTCCTTCACTGGAGATTCCAGGCGCTTCTTATCTGGATGAATACTACTGGCTGGACAAGGATGATCCCAACTCGTCAAACTGCCGACTGATTCATAATCGCGGCGATCGGGTACCTAGTGATGGCAAGTATGGCGTTGAGAAGTTTTCAAAATATATCGTTAAGCTGGTTTTGACCTTAGAAGATGAGTTAGAGGGCAAAACGATTGGCGACTGGTTCCCAGATGAATTCTTCGACACCAATTTCTGGATGTACTGGTCAACCATGTTTGCCTTTGAAAAGTGGCACTCCTTGATTGAAATGCGGCGCTACTGCATGCGCTATATTCACCATATTGATGGCCTGCCAACGCTGAGTGCCCTGAAATTCAATAAATACAACCAGTATGAGTCAATGACTAAGCCAGTCTTGGCATATCTGCAGGATCACAATGTCGACATTCAATACGACACCGTGGTCAACAATGTTTTAGTTGATACCAGCAACGATAAGAAGATTGCCAAAAAGATTCTGCTGACCAAGGATGGCAAGGATGAAGAAATCGTCTTGGATGACAACGATTATGTCTTTGTTACCAATGGCTCAATTACCGAGAGTTCAACCTATGGCGATCAGAACACGCCGGCACCGATCACGCACAGCTTAGGGCCAAGTTGGAAGCTGTGGGAGAATCTTTCCTATCAGGATGCCGATTTTGGTCACCCCGATGTCTTCTGCAAGAACGTTCCTGACCGTGCCTGGTTCATCTCGGCTACGGCAACGCTCAAGAACCGCAAGCTGGCGCCATACTTTGAACGGCTGACCAAGCGCAGTCTTTATGATGGCAAGGTCAACACCGGTGGGATCATCACGGTTACCGACTCGAACTGGATGCTGAGCTTTACGATTCACAGACAGCCGCACTTTAAGGACCAAAAGCCGGATGAAACGGTTGTCTGGATCTACGCGCTTTATTCCGACACGGAAGGCAACTACATCAAGAAACGGGTCGTGGACTGCTCAGGCAAAGAGATTACTGAAGAATTGCTCTACCACCTGGGCGTTCCGGTTGACGATATTGAAGGCTATGCGGAAAACGACGTCAATACCGTACCAGTCTACATGCCTTACGTTACCAGCTACTTCCAGCTGCGTAAAAAAGGTGATCGGCCGGCAGTCGTGCCAAAGGGGTCGCAAAACCTGGCCTTTTTGGGGAATTTTGCCGAATCGCCAACCCGTGACACGGTCTTTACCACGGAATACTCGGTTCGGACCGCGATGGAAGCCGTCTACACGCTCTTTAACGTTGATCGCGGCGTTCCTGAAGTCTTTGATTCCGTCTTTGACATCCGCCAAGAACTGCGGGCTCTGTACTACTTGAGTGACAAGAAGACGTTGCCGGAGATGGATCTGCCGGTACCAAAGCTGGCTGCCAAGACTGCGCTGCGCAAGCTGAAGGGAACTTGGATCGAAGAAATTCTCAAAGAGCAGCATCTGCTTGAATAATTAAAACAATTTAAAAGATCAGATTATGTAAAAAGACCACCAGCGCCAATTTGCGGGTGGTCTTTTGATATTGAGCAAATAAATTAAGATAAGTGGTTAAACTTATGGCTGCTGATTGGGCGGACTAGTCGTGATGAATCAAGCGGACGCGGGTGATGGCATCGACTTGGCTTAAACGGTCAATCACTTTTTGTGCGGTTGCCGGCGTGAGGTTCGAAACGTCCAGCATCGTATAGGCATAATTGCCGCGCGAACGGTTGACCAGGTTTTCAATGTTGATGCCTTCATCGGCCATAAATGTCGAAATCTGCCCCAGCATGTTCGGGATGTTTTTGTGAATCAGCGTGAAACGATCAGGACTGGCAAAGGGGGCAGCCACATCTGGCAGATTGACCGAGTTTTTGATGTTGCCGGTTTCCAGATAGGTCATGATTTCATGAGCCGCGATCTGTGCACACTTGACCTCAGCTTCGACCGTCGAGCCGCCGATATGCGGCATGATGACGATATCAGGATTATTCAGGATCTGAGCCTCGCTGAAGTCAGTGTAGTACTTTTTCAGCGTGCCATCAGCCAGGGCCTTGACGGCAGCGGCATTGTCAACGATTCCCAGTCGCGAGTAGTTGAGCAAAACGGCGCCGTGCTTGAAATGCTTTAATTCTTCCGTGCCGATCAGTCCAGTGGTTTCTTCATTTTTAGGAACGTGAACCGTTACGAAATCGGCGCCTTTGATAGCATCGGCAATTGTCTGTGCGCGTTTGACCTGACTTTCCAGCTGCCAAGCCGATTCAACGGAAAGATAAGGGTCATAGCCGATGACGTCCATGCCCAGATCAACGGCGGCGTTGGCAACCAGCGAGCCAACGTGGCCCATGCCAATGACGGCGATGCGCTTGCCTAAAAGCTCAGTCCCGTTGAAGCTGGTCTTCTGCTTTTCGGTCCGTAGCGTAATATCAGCACCAGGCTTGGCATTGGCACTCCATTGAACGGCAGCGATGATGTTCCGGCTGGCCATGATCATCGAGGCGACAACCAGTTCCTTAACGGCATTGGAGTTGCCACCAGGCGTGTTGAAGACGACTGTGCCGTTTTCAAGAGCTTTGTCTAATGGGATATTGTTAAAGCCGGCCCCACAGCGCGCGATGACTTTCAGACTCTTGGGAAACTCATGATCATGCAGATCCACGCTGCGAATCATATAGGCATCGGGCTGGGCTTCAGGATTATTGATCTGGTAATCAGTCGTAAATTCATCAAGTCCGGCTTGAGCAATAGCATTATAGGTTTTGATCTGATACATGGAAGATTCCTCCTAGCGATTTTCTTTTTCGAATTGCTGTATAAAGTCACACAAAGCAACGACACCATCATATGGCATGGCGTTATAGATACTTGCCCGCATGCCGCCAACGAGTCGGTGACCTTTTAGATTCAATAGACCGTGTTCCTGGGCCTCTTTGACGAATTTAGCATCCAGCTGCGCGTCGCCAGTTACGAATGGCACGTTCATGAGCGAACGATAGCGAGGATCGACATTGTTCTTAAACAGCTTGGAGTTATCCAGACAGTCGTACAGCAATTGGGCCTTCTTGCGGTTGCGAGCGTCCATGGCCTTAACGCCACCTTGTTCATCGATCCATTTCAAAACCAGCCCGGCAACATAGATTTGGAAGACGGGCGGCGTGTTGAGCGCGGACTTTTTAGCGGCCTGCTTGGTGTAGTCGAGCATGCTTGGCAGTCCCTTGACATGACCCAGCAGCGATTTTTTCAAGATTACGATCGTGACGCCAGCAGGAGCCAGATTTTTTTGCGCACCGGCATACATCAGATCGAATCTTTCAAACGGATAGTCTTGACCTAAGAAGTTGGAAGAAAGGTCGCCAACCAGCGGCGTACCGTTAGTTTCCGGCAGTTCTTGCCAAGCCGTACCCATGATGGTGTTGTTGGTCGTAATGTGTACGTAGTCATAGGTATCTTGTGGAATGGCTGGTACTTTTGGCAGGGTGGTGTAGTGCTGGTCTTTAGAGGAGGCCAGAATATCGGCTTCCACGCCTTTGATCAAGCGTGCTTCTTCAACGGCGCGTTCAGACCAGTGACCAGTGTCGATATAAGCGGCACGATGATGCTGATAGGCAAGGTTCAATGGCACGGCCGTAAACTGCGTGGTACCGCCGCCCTGCATGAATAAGACGTCATATTCATGATCATCCAGATTCATCAATTTGTAGATGCGCGCTTTGGCATCCTCATAAACGTCAACAAACAGCTGAGAGCGGTGCGAGATTTCCAGAATGCTCATACCGGAATCATTGAAATTTAACAATTCAGCTTGAACTTTTTTAAGAACTTCTTTTGGCAGCACAGCCGGACCAGCCGCAAAATTATAGACAGTCATTGTCATTCCTCCAAATCTTAAACTAAAAAAGCACCCACTTGATTAAGTGAGTGCCATCCAAATTCAGTCTCGGATTTGAATTGACCTCACTTATCGCGAAGGCCAACTCAAAATGCGGCCTTCTAAACGCGGGAAGACCGTGATGAGGAAACCATCAATGCATAATTAAAATTATTCAGCAGCATATTCAGTTCCCTCCTCATCAAATTATTAATTATTGTTAACAAAATTATAATCTGATTGCGAAAAAACGTCAATAATAAATTTGGTTCTGGTATAATTACCAAAAACTAAAGTCGAAAGGAAAAGAATATGACCGAATTTTACATTGTTCGCCATGGCCGCACTTTTGCTAATGCGGCCGGGCTCAAGCAGGGAACCATTAATACGCCGCAGACTTATCTAACTGATGAGGGACGCGCGCAGGCACAGCTTCTGGCCCAAAATTTTGATCTGCGTGATTTTGACGCGCTTTATGTTTCGCCTTTGGAACGCACTAAGCAGACCGCGGCGATTTTAAATGAGGAGGCGCAGCTGCCGGTCATCGAAGACAAGCGGTTACTCGAGATTTCTTATGGGGATTGGGATGGTCAACCGAATGCTGATCTGATGAATCAATATCCAGAATTGTTTTCAACGTTTGTCAAGGATGTGCGTCCCGAATATGCTGCGGTTGCCCATGGCGAAACGTTTGAACATGTGGAAAAGCGCGTTCAAGACTTTATAAAAGACGTTACGGCTCAGCATCCCGACGAGCGGGTCGTAGTCGTTACGCATGGCTTTACGGTCCGTTCGTTTGCGGCCAGTGCCACGCATGCGCCAGGCTTGACGATTCTGGAGCCAGAAAACTGCAGCGTTACTAAATTAATCGTTGAACCCACCTCGCTTGAGCAGCATCTGATCTATTACAACCGTTCTACTCAAGGATTCTAAAGCATCAAAAGAGGCTGGGAATTAACTATTATTTTCTAGCTTCTAACTAAGAAAATGCGAA
>OLOY01000665.1_pt1 | contig 20842 bp, 24 predicted proteins | sample 1672771 | NCBI WGS metagenome assembly OLOY01 (sample SAMEA3136722, study PRJEB25190) | human gut metagenome
ACCAATCAAGACTGATGCAGCTCCAAAAGAATATTTACGAATTGAGTAACGTTGATGTTCCTTAAAAACAAATGCCTTTCTCATTTTGATCACTCTCACTTTCTAGGCTGTTTCATAAAATAATGGAACCGTTTTTACGCCTATAGTATACTTCTTTTAAAAATATTTTACAAGTATTTCATTAATATTACTAAACTTTATTTTGTAGAAAATTGATCGATAGTTTTTTCGATAACTATTATCTACTATAATGAAGAAAAGTCCTTAGATATATCTAAGAACTTTTCCTACATCTAATTTCTTGACACATTAAGCAAATCTGAATAGATTAATCAATTTATTCCGAGTTAAATTGACTATAGATATCATTCTAGTCTAAGTCTGATTCATCATAGATGTATTCCTCTAAATGTTCAGTCACTGTAATCTCATCACAGGAGCTAACATTTTGAAAGTCCTTAATGTAAACAATTTTATACTGATTTGGCAGAAGTAATGGAAAGGCAATTGGCTTACCGTTCTTACACACGCGAAACATCTGAAGGCTATTTGTTACATTACTAATAAAGACAAACGGAAACAAATGAGGACTGGGAGAATTCAAATAGTGATAGATACCCTTTAAGGTACCACTAGTACTTCTTACTTCTCCTTGTTCTTTTTGAGACATTTTTAAAGTGTGCTCCTTCTACTACTTGTGATTTCCTCTTCTTAAGTACTTAGGGGCAATACCATCAATCTAATTTATTGTAAACATGCATCCGACCATATATCGCATCAGAACCGAAACGAATCTGTCCGTTACTATCAAAGAAAATTGGGTCACTGGTTGGTCCATCATTATGAGCAAAACCTGCTACATAACCGCCATCTTGAGCAAAACCATTAAAGAGCTGACTACTTGTATCACTATAACCACTTTCAGCGCCAACACGAGTTACACTACCGGATGGGGATACTGTAATTGTATCTCCTAAGTCATTTTGATAGGTACCAGCAACACTAGAGAAATCACCATTAGCCATTGCCGTAACATCAACTGCTGTGGTAGCTGGTGTTTGTTCCGCTGAAGCAGCTGGTTGTTCTGTCGTAGTTCCTTGATTTACTCCAGCTGTTTCTTCACTAGGATTTGTTGGGGCAACTCCTTGTTGAGCAGATTCAGCAACATTTCCAGCCGATGGTTGTGAATCCTTTTCTCCAGAGGTTTCTTTTGAAACTTCTTCTGAACTAGAAGATTTTGTCTTTTTCTCAGACTTCTTCGCTTTTTCTTTTGAAGATGGTTTTGTCGATTTCACTTTCTGACTAACCTTACTAGAACTCGATGTTAATGTGGCTTCCTTCTTGTTATTACCACATGCACCAAGTAATAGAACGGAAGTCAAAGCGAGTGCGGTTAAAGTTGTAAAACGTTTTGTAGCAGGCTTCATAATAATTCTCCTTAATTAATAGCAATATAACGGCGATTTCCACTATAACTGAGATAAGAAATCCAAGTGTGTCCCTCATTAGTCAATACTCTATCATAATTAACCGTATTACCAGCGTCATAATAAGCTAATTCAGGGCTTGACATACTAGGTTCTGACTTTATACTGACTCGTTGTGTGAAACGATAAACACCACTTGATGGGATAGTATAGGTATCCTGATTCTTTTGCACATTAACAGTAGTCCCACCAACACCAACAAGTTTACCGCTATTTTCAACATAATACAAGTGAACATTATAAACTCCTGTTGAATTTTTATGATCACTTACGTTTACATGTTGACGATAAGTTCCATCCGATTGACGAGTAGCGGTGTACCAAATAATATCATCTTGTCCATCAATTTCAGACCATGTTGGGAGCGATACTTTTTGAACTCCGTTAACGTCTGAAACATTGGAAACGATAATATCAAATGTTCCTGTCTCAGAATCATTATTTACAATCCTTATAGTACCAGTTGGACTACTTGACACATTTCCAACCTCACGAATAGGGATATAACGACGATTTCCGGCATAAGATAGGTAAGAAATCCACTCATGACCATCTGCAATCAATTTACGATCATAATTTACACTTTGACCTGCGTCATAGTACGCAAGTTCTGGACTTGACATTTTAGGTTCTGATTTTATACTAGCACGACCTTTGAAATAATAGACACCACTTTCTGGAACTTCTTGGTCTACTGAAGGTGATGGGTGATTTGAAGAATCGTCCACCACTCTATTAATATCCTTAAAGTGAATAAATCCTGTTACAGTATTTTTATTAACTACCTGTCTATGATAAATATGATCATCATGCCAGTTATACTCTTCTAATTCAATGTAATCCCCCATGACATTAGATACCCATGCAACATGCTGATATTGATTATCATACCAAGCCACTGAACCCAATGCTGGAGTATTATCTACCCTGTAACCTTCACTACGTGCTCGATATCCCCATTTTCCTGCGTCACCATAAGCATAAGGAATTGTAAATCCATTTACTGTACTTAGGCGATAAGCTACAAATGATGTACATTCCCTAACATATTGTCCCCAATCATCTGCATCTACCCAAATTCTACCATTCTTGAATCTTTGAGGGTAGTCATCACCACGTGCGATTGAACCACCACCTGCTGAAAACAAAACAACATCTCCAGATGAAACATTATTAACATTTGTTGAATGAATGTACTTACCATCTTTTTTGGTGGCTCGAATCCGTGTCACATCATTAACAATGGAGGTCTTTGGCTTGTCAATATTCGCAGCAGCATACCCAACTGTTTTCTTGCCTTCTGGGTTAGTAGGATCTACTTGTTCAATTGTATCAGCTTGTTTATCCTCAGCAACCACTTTGGGTGTCTCTTTTTCATCCTTTGTCTCTAACACAGGTGTAGTACTGTTTTCTGAGACTTTATTACTTGTGTCTAACTCGGAAATACTTAACTCAGATTTTTCGATTGTATCAGATTTTACTTCATCCCTCGTTTCATTTGGGCTTCCTAAAGGAACTTCTGGAGTATTAACTTGTACTACTTCTGTAGATTTTCCAATTTCTGTATTTGTAGAAGCCACTGCAGCATCTGATTTTTCTGTAACAAGACTTGATGGGGCGACAGCGCTCGCTTCTGTCACTTGATCGGCAGATACTGATACTCCCATAAAGAAAAATCCTATTAGAACAGATGCTACACCAATAGAATATTTTCGAATTGAAAAGCGGGCTAGTTTGTTATTTGAGTATTTCATAATAAATCTCCTTTGTGTATTTTAAATAAATTTTATGACAAGTGTAAATTCCTAAAATCCCCAAAGAAAATAATGCACTCAAATTTCTATTCTTCAATTCGCTTTATGAATATAATATACTGCATATTAGAAAAAAAGAACAGGACACGTATGTCCTGCTCTATTCTTTCATAGCATCTCTCATTTTCTCTGATATAATGTCAGCTAAAGAGGTATCTCCTAACAATCTAGCCAAGATTATCCCTTCTTGATAGGCCTTTTTAGCCTCAAAAATATCATTCTTTACAACATATAGATACTGTCCCTCTAGCATTCTCAATATTGGTTTTTTCTGATAATCTTGAGTTTCCTCCATAATGTGATGCAGTTGATTGAATGCTATCTCCGATAAATGAAACTTTTTTCGTTCATATTCAACTATTGGAACCATTAATAAGGCATCCCTAAGTAAAAATAAATACTCCGTGGGAATATTATCATAACTATTTATTAGATTTCTACAAATAGTATAAAAAGTCCCTTCACTAAACCCATCTGACCTCATACTATCACCATCTCCTAACGAGATTTGATATAGTTCTATAAGTAGTAGATCATTGATAGTGTATACCCTTTTCTCACATAATGATGGTAAACTCTTCTCCAATATGCTCATGCCAAATTTTTGATGTGTCTTTGAAGTATAAGAGTAAAGTTTTGACTGTAAGATATCAACAACCCTCTGTTCATCAGCTGGCAAATCATCATAATAGCTATCAATAATTTTACCCAGCTTTTCGTCTAGTTTCATTAGATTATTTGGCTTATCTAAACTAGTCGCATGCATCAATTGATATTTGAGATTGAGGTATTCTACCGGCAACTTTGAGCCTACAGCTCTCTCTCCAAGCAATTCCGATAAAGATATATTCAGACGTCTTGCCAAGTGCTCTAAGGTTTCTAGTTTAGGTTGAGACTTCCCTGTTTCTATACGTGTCAATTGCCGTACTGATAAAACCTCATCCCCTTCACAAAATTTTTCTTTAGTGAGTCCTTGTGCTAATCTCAACTCTCTTAACCGATGACCGAAGTATTGTTCAAACATCGCTAGCTCCCTATTACTTGAAACTATTATAATTTTTATGATTTGTAATAGTATATCACTCAATATTCACTATTTCAATTTTGAAATGAAAACAATTTTAACTTTCATGATTCTTATGTAGAAATAGATAAAAATGTGTACAAATCTTTGTCAAAAATTAAATTCGTTGTATAACCTCGTTAAGCTAATCATCACAATAACTTAAAAATAGATATAAAGGCAAGATTCTCTCAATCTCTTTTTGTGTTTCTTTTTTGATTTAGAAAAATAACTTACGTTTTGCCTAGAAGGAGATGAATTTTCCCAAATATTTTTGGAAAAAGAGGATACAATCCTAACCGTCTGCAAGACCACAATAATAATGACTCTGTCATTATTTCAGAATGAAGACAAACATCGTTTTTGATAATTGTCTTTTTTATATTCACACTTAATTCTCTCAAAATCCAATAAAATTGAGATATTTGGATAAAATAACAGATCTTCCCTACGATCATTTTTACCAATTTTTTGTTATTTAAACATGCCAAAGTAAGCCCAACTTTATCTTCATAAGTTAATTTCATAATAAAAACACCCCAAAAGTTAGACAGAAAAATCTAACTTTTGGGGTGCAGTTCATTTCTACCGAAGCTCGTTTATATTTAATATTAAGAGGATTATTACGCATTTTACGATCAATTTTTTCAAATTCTATGTAGATTTTGTAACCTTCTAAAAATTTCATCTTTTTGATTGTACTTCACTATTTTTTATGTATAATTATAATATATGAAAGAAAATTTATGAAAGATATTGAAGATAATATTACCAACACCCCTAGAATAGGGGCACTTGCAGATTTTTTTGAAAAGACTGCGTTAGGCGAATTGGGAAAACCAGACAATACTTATCTAGGTGATATAAACTTATTTAAAAATGACGAAAAAATGTTATTCTTTTATTTAAATCATAGAAAATTACAAGGACAATTTGACAAACATTTCTACTCAAGTATCCCCTTTATATTAGAGGAGGAATGTCGCGTTGGCTCGGCATTAAAAGATTACTTGGAAAAAAGAGAGGGGACGCAATATTTGTATGTTCTTGGAGCTGCTGAGGGAACAATGGCTAGAACAATTGGAAATTTAAGTAATGGAAAGATAAAAACTTTATCTTGTAGTCCAACAAAAGCTAATCAGGATAATTTTTTTAGATATGGTAAACCACTACATTCCAAATTTATCTTATCTCCTTACAATAAAATAAACAACTCAAATATCAGAGAATTATTTCCTAATTTCAATGGTTTTGATGTCATAATAGAAGATACGACATTTCAGATGTACAGTCCAGATAGAGCTAAACAAATAAAATTTACAAAAGAAAAACTTAAAAATGATGGTATAATTGGTTTCATTGAGAAATTTTCCAATAAAGATATTACTGAATTTCTAAAAAGAGAACATATTAAAGACTCTCTTTTTAAGAATAGATTTTTCTCACAAAAAGCCATTCGACTGAAAAAAGAGAATGTGTTAACAGATATGAATAACTGTCTTGTAACAATAGATACATTTAAAAACATTTTGGCTAACTTCTTTAAATATGCTGTCATAAATTGGAATTCTGGAAATTTTTATACAGTCTACGCATCTAATAGCAAAAATAACCTCTTAAGTTTTTTATCTAATATGACGCCAGCATTAACTCCTAGTCAGTTTGTACATACCAAGCTTCCAGTCCCATTGCTAAACTTAAATGAGGATGATATAAAATATAGAGTTGTAAAGGAAAAATAATATGTCACTATCTACATGGATATCATACACCATCGCTTGCATTCTACTTATTTCCCCTCCTGGACCAACAGTAACTTATCTTATAACAACTAGTATGACTCATGGAAAAAAAACAGCATATGAAATAGTTTGGGGAAGTTTCTGGGGAGGACTTGTTTGTCTAATCCTTTCCTTTATCGGGATTGGAGCTATACTTAAAGCTTCGGAAACCTTGTACGCAATCTTACGTTTACTTGGAATCGCTTATCTTATCTATTTAGGAATCAAAAGTCTTCTTGGTGCTAATAAGGTAAAAGATAAAACTGAGAAAATGACACCTCCTGAGAAGGGAGAAGTCTTTAAAAATGCATTTTTACTGATATTTTTAAATCCTAAAAACATTATTTTCTTTGCTTCATTTTTACCTCAATTTATTAACCACAACTCTCCATTTTTATTACAAACTACAATATTAGGTTTGACATATCTATTTGTTGGTTTAATCAACGATTATTTATATAGTTATTTTGCATCGAATATTGGAAGTGCGCTTGGAAAACATTCTGAAAAATGGATTGCATATATCGGTGGTGTAGCTATGATACTATCAGCTATAATCGTTGTATTTCAAAATTTTTAGTGAAATATCGAAAGAATTTTCTTAAGAATTAAGAAAGCCTACGAATTATTCACAAACCACTCTCTACTTCATTTACTTCATCAGGAAAATCATCAGAATATATAACTCTAATACCTAAAACTCAACCTCAAAATAACATATGATCGGAAAACTATTTTTTCCACTTAAACAAAAAACACTCTAAAAACTGTTTTTTGAACGACACCTCCAAATTAGACAGAAAAAATCTAATTTTGGGGGTGTTTTTATTATAAAATTGACTTATGAAGATAAAGTGCAAATATATTATCTTGGAAAAGCTTTAAGCGATCTTAATCAAAAAAGGAGTACATGAAAGCTAAGAATGCTATTCTAAAAAAGTTGAAAGAACTCCGATTGGAGGAAGAAAAACGATAATTATCCAAGAGTTGGTAACAGAGTTTTCTTTAGAGATTTTTCTAAGGTAAAACTAAAATACCTTGATATACTTGACAAATGGTAGAAAAGGACTTAGCCCTGTGCAATGCAGAACTAAATCCTTTGCTTAAATAAATTATCTAACTTTTGGGGTCAGTACACAGTTCGATTTGCTTTTTTTGTAAACTAGTTATCACAATTCTCCGTCTTCTCCAGCATCAAACTTCTGGAATCGACTGTCACTATCTAAGCTATTCTTCTTTGATAATCTCTGAGTAGGGGAAATAATACTTGACGTACTCCCTTTAGGCGTTATCCTTCCGGCACCATTATTCTCTGCTCTATTATAATTCAAGATACTATCATTGACATTATCTCTAGTACTAGTATAACGTTCTCCGAAACTACTTGAGAAGTCCTTCTTAATTGCTTGACCTACATTCCTGAATTCTGTCCCAACAACCTCCTTACCGGAAGTCATTACTTCTTTTGTGCCACTTATAGCACTATTAAACGTATTTTTAGTGCTAGTTGATAGTTTCCTTCCGGTTACCCCTACCGCTCTTCTTGCTACTTGGAAAGCAGTAAGGTCCTGATCTGTCGTATCAGAAAATGCATTCCAAGTTCCAGCTACAGCACCTGCAGTAGTACCTGCAGCCGACATAGCACCTCGTCTGATATTGTTTGTGGTCGACCCTACCACGCTACCGGCACTCTTAAGTCCTTTTACACCAACTCTGGTTCCACTACTAACACTATTTCTGAGACGGTTAAATCCACTTTGATTTCGTCTGCCAGTAGTTGGATTATACCTACCAACAGCGAAGTTTCTAGCACCGCCACCCATTTTATTAGCAGCCATCGCACCAACAGCCATTGTAGCAACTCCAGCCTTAGTTCCACTTGAAAGGTTAGTATCAATACCTAGCCAGCGTTCCAAAACTTTTGAACCTTGAGAAACTGCAAGATAAACACCAAGGTAAACCGCAATCGTCGCAATGGCATGTTGGAATGGATCTAGTCCATCATAGAAACTTCCCCCTAGAGTTTTCTTAGCAACATCAGGTGCTCCAGAACCTAGATTGAGTTTCACTTCACTATAAGTAATTAAGAACCATTGAGCTACTTTAACGAATAGTAGTTGGAACCAAATGGCAGCAATTCCTGTCATAACTTCCTGCCAAACTTCCAAGATTCTCATACTATTTCCGACTGCTGCGTAAGAAACAAGGGGTGAGATAATCACTGTTATAAGGGTTTTGAAAATTACTCGTACCGTAGTTACTAGCAATCCGATGAGAAGAAGTAAAAGAATGATTTGCTGAGTTATCAGTGCTATCCAATCAACTTTATAGCGAGCATAAGTTGGTAAGAAAGCAGTATTATCAAAACCAAGGAAATAACCTGATTTTGAAGTGGTAACTCGTGCATAGGCTATCTTACCATCTGCATAACGAATGGTGTTGAGCGTAGATCTCATTACATCAGAAAATCCATTGTAAGGTGATTTTGCCTGATTATCTTTCCACTCAGATTCCTCTTTCCAACCAGTAAAAAATATTTTACTAGTTTGAAGAAGAGCAGTTATTGGGTTAGATAAGGCTATACCATTTTTTACTTGTTGCCCCCAATCAACCGAACCGTCTTCTCGCACTCCTACGAACTTAGTTATTGAGGATACTCGTCCTTCACGTCCAGAATAATACTGTAACATAGCCTTATTGGTTGGACCATAGGTTTCAGTAAAATTGGTGAACCAAATATTACCATCTGAAATGGTATTCCAGTTTTTATCACCCGCTATAAAATGATTATCTTCATTATAGCCTAACTTATCTGTATCAAAATCCATTGCATACAGCATTTCGAGGTCAACCGTATTACCCCGAAATGGGGTTACAGAAAGTGAAACACTCTGACCACTGCCAGTTATGTCATAATAGGCTAGTCCTACGGTATCCTTCGCTATAGCACTACCAAATTTTGAAGCGAACACCGGAAGTGCAGTTACAGAAAAAGTTACCAGAATCATATGATTGAAGAATTCTCGGTACCTGAAAGGTGCTCCTGCCATTGCCATTATCAGACGAATGAGCGTTACCAAAACAAATAAAGAAATCCCAACGATTTGAAGCCACTTATAAACCTGACCAACAAAGCTATCCGACTGACTAATATAATCAAACATCCCAAATAACTTAAACATGTTGAGGTAGGCTTTCTCAATCGCATAACTAAAACTATAGATACCCTTTGAAAGCATCTCAGGAATAAAGCCAAAGGCTATAAATACCCCAGTTGTTGGATGGAGGTATTGGTCCCACTGTGCATAAAAGGATGCCAATAATAGCTCTTTATCTTTGTCACCTCCCCAACCTTTAGAACCAACTTCATTAGGCCAATCTTTCGATTGAGAGATCATATCTGATAGGGATGGCCAGACCTTCCCTTGTTCAATCTCAATTGTTGCTTCTGCACCCATAGGTTATCCCTCCTTGTTTTCAGCTGAAGTTTCAGTAGAAGGAGATGTTGGAGTTGCAAATGCTGTTGTTGTCGGTTCAGATGTCACTACCCAACCTTGAGTAGCTGATGGTTTTTTCTTAACATTGAAAGTAACTCGACGAACAGTCGTTTTTTGAGCCTCATCCGTTGTACCAACAACGTATGTAACCTCATAGGTATCTTTCTCATTCTTAACGAGTTCAACTTTCTCCAACATTGTGCTAGAAACAGTCGCTACCTCTGGGTTAGTAAATTTAGCGTCGTTATTATCCAAGTAGGCCTTAAGCTTATCCTTGTCTCCTGAATAATAGTATGACAAGAAATAACGAGCCATGACATCAATCTCATGTTCATAATCTTGTATCATTGTAAGACGCTCAACTTTATCTGTTGTTGCTACAAGTTCTTTCTTCACGTGCGTGAAATTACTATTATAGACCATTAGCATCAACAATAAGAATACCGACAAGGTACAAGAGCCAATAGCCAAAATCAATGGCAACTTACTTGGTGGTCCTACTTCTTCATCATCATACACTCTGCCTGTCTTCTCCTTACGTTTCTTGGCTCCAGCAACTGACTGTTTATGCTTATCCTTATTCGACATAAGACGATTTGGAAGTTCTCCTTCAATCGTTCCTGGTTTTGGATAAGGTGGCATATCAACAAGAGACAAGCCTAGACTTTCAGCATAACATGGAAGTAACCCCATAGGACCACTGAAAAAGTTGGAGATGCCTTCATATGTTGTTTTCTCAAACCGTTTATCACGGTGTGCTTCTTCGATGAGTGGGGTAACGAGTTCCTTATAATCTTTCGTAATAACAAAAGGGGTAATCTGAGGTTGTCCTTCAATACTAGGGACTCCCGTAGTTGGTCGTGTGACACGACCATTTTGTTCCATCGGTTGACTAGCAAGGGCAATTCCTTTTAAGGTAAATTCAGAATAACGCTTTTTGATTTCTCGAAAAAGTAATTCTGCTTGTTTAAAAGTTAGAAATGGTAGACTTTGAGCGATACTTTCCTTTTTATTACTAGGGAAATATTCAGTATCTAAGTCATCAATGATATCCGCTAACTCTTCATCCTTTTTAGGATTTGCATTTCCTTTCCACTCAATATAAAGAAACAAGTCATCGGGAAACAATACCTTGCGATTCCCCTTTATGGTTAGTAATTCTTTTTCCATAAAGTATACCTCTTAAAGACTTATTTAGGTTGCCAAAGATAACTAACAATTGAAACGAGTGCTGAACCAACACATAGCGCGATTGCAGTCCACATGAGTCGGTCAAGTGCTATACTTCGTTTCTTATCACCCATCATCATCAAGATACATGATACTAAACCACTTAGTATTGCTAACCCCGGAAATACGAGACGCAACATACCTGAAAGATCATTAATCGTATTAGTTGCTTCATTAGCTGGGTTAGCAGCATTTCCTCCAGTTTGCTCCGCAAAAGCAAGGGATACAGAGTTTAACGTCAACAAAGCAGTCATTCCAAGTGTTGATGCCTTAGTCTTCACGTTATTCAAAAATGTGTTTTCTTTCAAAACAGCCTCCTTAAAATTTAATATCTGTAGTCTACAATATTCCATCTACGAGTCACAACCTAGTGACACCCCTTAAGAAGTAAGCAAATAGTTACCATACTCCTCTGGAGGTATCCGTTTGACAGTAATATGAGTCTGACGCCGATCTTGAACTGTCTTTCTACCTGAGTTCCCATACGCAAATGTTCCTGGTGCATATCCAGATAGAGACACGTCAACTATAAAGTAATCTTGTGGCTTTCGCCCAAGGAAATACAGTTGCTCAAAGATTTCATCTGTTAACACTTCATCAATAGTTCTCTCTAAGGGCCTTGCTCCATCTTCTGGGCTAACACCGACACTACTGAGATATTCATAGAAATATTTTTTGCCATCGATAGTTTGCTCACCATCCATAACATCCTCATAATTAATAAGGATATGATGCTCTTTAAACCAACTGCCCTCATGTACAGCCATTTTTGAATAGACAATCTTATCAATGGTTTGTTTCGTCAAGATATTAGTCACTTCAATTTTCCAACGGTTGATAAATTCAGGACGTTTAAAGATCTTGATTAACTCGTCTCTCATGTCCTTCATGAACTCTTTATAGTCAGTCTTGTTCATTTCTGTAAAGGTCTGACCAGAGGTGATATATTTATCTTTGATTCGCTTATGCCCCACGTTTGATGTTGCAATGATAAACGTATTCTTAAAATTGATTTTTCGTCCACGTCCGTCAGTTAAATGCCCGTCATCAAGCATTTGCAAATATAAAGCCCATACATCTGGATGAGCCTTTTCTAACTCGTCCAATAGTACTAACGAGTAGGGATTCTTCTTAATTTTTTCCGTTAAGTCACCTTTTCGCTCGTCATTTCCTATAAGACGAACAACAGCATTATCAGTCATGTATTCTGACATATCCAGCCGAATCATCGCTTCTTCACTACCAAACAGTTGTTTTGCTGCTTGTTTCGCCAATTCTGTTTTACCTGTACCTGTTGTTCCAAGTAGAAGAAGAGTTCCTAGAGGTCTTCGCGTGTTCTGCCCACCCTGGATACCTTTATACATAAGGCGTGCTATAGTTCGAATCACATGGTCTTGCCCCTTAACAACAGCACGCATCCCTTCCGCAAAATCCACTGGTGTTGATGACGTGCGTAGGAGACTTTCCATTGGAATACCTTTTTTACGGTGAATGACATTCGCAATATCTCTTAAGGTAATCTCTGATTTCCCATCGATATTTGCAGTCGCTGAAGCTTCATCAATAATATCAATAGCTTTATCAGGAAGCATTTTATCCGTGACATAACGAATAGATAATTCTACTGCTGCCCTAATGGCATCAGTAGGAATCTCAATATCAAGTTCTCGTTTATACTTGGGACGACGTTTTTTCAAGACCAAAATAGATGCCTCTTTGTCCAGTTCATCAACGTAAACTGGTTGCAGACGTCGTTCCATCGCTGGATCTCGTTCGATAATCATAAACTCATCAGCTGTAGTGGCTGAAATAAGATAGATTTCCCCACGAGATAAGGCTGGTTTCAAGCTATTAGCGACGTCAAGAGCACTTCCCTCAACCCCAGTACCCATAATGGTATGCACTTCATCAATAAAGAGGATAAACTCATCTTTATGAGCCATAAACTCTTTAATCAATCCGTCCATTTTGGCAATGATGTTCACCTCTTTACCTGTATGGTCAAATTCTTTCCCTTGGATAGCAGATAATTCTAGTTGCTTAACCTGCTTACCTTGGAAACGAGTTGGGACGTGGGCTTTCTTGTTAAGAATATCCGCACAAATTCCTTCTACAATAGCTGTTTTACCTACACCAGCTTCACCAATTAGTACAGGAGAGTTTTTTTCTAATCGATTCAGTGAGATAAAGACTTGTCTGATTTCATCTTGTCTACCCCAAGCCACAAAATCTTGACGCTTGGGTCTGATTTTCTCAGTAAGGTCTGTTGTGTATTTATCAATATAAGGAGTCTTACTTAGATTATGGTTAGTCCTCTCCTTCATCTATTTATACTTCCTTCCTAAACGTTCTGCAGCCTTATCCATTAAGTAGCGACGATTTTTCGAACCATCATCTCTCAACTCTGGATAACAGTTCTTATCAATCGGATAATAACGTTTCTTTGTCCGACGGTGTGCATGAATAAATTCCCAGAACTTATTTCCACCAGACGAAGAAGGGATCATCCAATAAATCGTTAAAGTCATTGTACAGAGTAAATTGATTAGGAACTTCAACTCCTGCCCTCTAGGGAAAAATATATCCCTGAATTGTAGCGGAAAAACAAAACTCCCTACTATAATGAAGGCTTTCATTACCGGAACACCGTAGTACTTTACCTGCGTGTAAAGACCACGAGGCAGTCCCCAGTTCCCCTCTTGTTGTTGATTTTCTTCTTGATTCATCCAGTACCTCCTAGAAGTCAATATCCATCATTGGTTGAATATTACTTTCAAAATAAAGGAAATAACGGAATTTCTCAGTCAAAAGCTCCACTTGATCCCTCTGAATACAAATAGAACCTTTCTCTCCAAAATCAATATCCAAAAGATCCGTACATTCAATACGGCATTGGTTTAAGTGTGTCTTAACTACCTCAATGGATGTTTCAGAGTCATGATGTACGTTACTTGAGACAAAACTACGAAAGTTCTTCCAACCAACTTCTTTATCAATGATTTGATGTAGGCGTTCTAAACCGTCTGCCCATTTCCCTCTAAAAATTTGAAGGGGTTCATTCATAGCGTTACCTCGCTGATATTTCATCAATAGGCAATCTTGGTTAAGTAAGTAGCGTTGTTCGTCAATTGTCATAATCGTTAATAAAGTCCTTTCTTTCCTTTTTATATTTATTCCCCAATATCTTGTTTTACTGATCGTACTGGTGAATTAAACTTGTAAGTACCATTCTTAACTGCTTTGATATTCTTTTCAATCTGTTCAATGATTGTCTGAACATAAGCAGCATTTTCACGCGCTTTCGCTCCATCCTTCTCTTTAGAGTCCATACTTTTCTCGATAGCTTCCATATCACTCTGCTTATCGGTTAAGTCGTTACCGACCAAGTATTCTGACTCACGCTTCAACTGCTCCAATGTCTTAGTATCTTCCTTGACACTGTCATCAAGTGTTTTTGCAGAATTCAGAAGTTCTTTCCGTTGACCTTTTTGATACTTCAACTCCTCTTCGAAAATATTAAGAGCAAACTTCTCACGTGATAAATTCTTAACATACTTGTTTTTGAGAAGTTCATTTTGAGGAGTTACAAAGAAATCAACATAGGTCTTGTTAAAATCATTATCTTTTTGTTTTTTCTGATTGAAAACTGAATTACTACTTGATGACAAGTAATCGTCATATTCTTGAACATCCAACTTTAGACTGTTAGAGTTTGGCGTCTTATTGGTCGCTCGAATAACCATGAGCGTATAATCTGAAGGAACATTACGCAAAACCAGATACACTTTATCTCCAGTTAACGGAATAACTTCTAAAGTCACTGCTTCTGGGTTCTTGACACTACTTGGCAAGAAAACTTGCCAATCAAGATTTTCAGTATTGATTCCTTTCTGAATAGCACTAGTCGCATCTGATGTTGCTAATTCCATAACGACCATTCCATTAGATGGTGAATACGTCATAGAGGTTGCTGTGATGCTTCCAAGGCCATTACCAAAGGTTTGCGTCGCTCGCAGCTGTGTCTCCGTGTAAGTAACCCGTTTAGGAGAGAAATAGCCAGTCGTAGCTGTCCATACCATTGTACCCAGTAAAGTATAGCTAATGATTAGCGTTCTCTTTAATCGATGTCTCCTAAAGTAAGAGATGACACTATTGATTGCCCTAATGGATTTTATCTTTTTAGAGGCCCTAACTGGCCAATTGTACCAGCCTTCTAGTTCCTGTGTATTTTCATAATCTTTAAATTCTACCATGAAGCCATGATAGGCTATTTTATATAGGTGTCGCAACCTAGTGACATAGGTTGACTTTTGAGATAATAACACTCTTATTCTGATTTCCTACCCTTGAAATAACACAATCAATAAGTTAGACTAGAAATGTATCTATTTCTGGAAGGCGAGGTTCCTGAAGGTGCGAGACTAACTGACTATGTTGATTTTACTAGCTTACCCAAAAATGTTTATGTAGTAGTTTGGGGAGAAAATGGGAAATTAGATAGAAATGGTTTTCAGGCGGAATAATTGAGATAGATTTATTCAAGGAGGAAACAAATGGTCATCACAATCAAACCAATGGTGACAGCTGAGGAGATAGAAGGGAAATCCAGAGTTCATTGGCAGACATGGCGTGAAGCTTATGATGAGATTTTGCCCGCGGATTTTCAAGAACAAATGACTTTGGATAAGTGCCGGTTTTATAGTCAAAAGTATCCTGAAAATACCTTAATCGCATTGGATGATGCTAAAGTGGTCGGCTTTGTTAGCTACGGTGATTTTCGAGATTCAGCTACGATAGCGGGTGAAATTTTCGCCTTGTATGTCTTAAAAGATTATTATGGCAAGGGTGTGGGCCGGCAGCTCATACAAGCTGCTTTTGCTGCCTTGGATGGTTATCAAGAGATTATATTATGGGTTTTAGAAGATAACAAACGTGCCATCGCCTTTTATGAAAAAATAGGTTTTGTTTTTGACGGTCAGGAAAAGGTCATTGACCTAGGAGAAGCCGTGAAAGAAAAACGGATGATTTACATTAGAAACTCTAACAGTTAGTTTGGAAATAATAGATATATTTGTAAGGAGCACACAAGCGTTATGCACTTTTACTCCGCGGTATCAATGTCGGCGGAAAAAACAAGGTCGTTATGGCTGATTTAGGATTTTTCCTAGATACAAGTCATTGTTTTTATGAAAAATATTGTTGTTGTGGCCATTGGAACTTCCTGTTGTTCCAATGGTTTTTTTAAAGTAACCTTTACGAGACAACAAAAAACGAGGCAAGTCTCAATGGACTACCTCGTTTTCCTAGTATTATTTCTACAAAGAAGAAAAACAATGACTATTTTTAGTTTATCTGTTAGGGGAGAAACCTAACAACACTAAAAACAGAAAGTACAGTTATGTTTATGGGATGTCCCTGTTCATAACTAGTAGAAATGAAAAGATTATGTTAGTTCCGAGAGGAGAAATCTCGTCTAACCTTACAACAACAATGGTGGGGTTAAGGAGAGGGGAGAAACCTCATTCCTTAACCTTGATATAAGTATATCATAACAGGTCTTGTTTTCGAAACTCAGAGGATACTTTATTTCACTTTTTTATATTTTTTCAACCAAATTTCGTAAATGCTAACAATCAGATTAAGCGAGAAAGCAGATTGCTTTATCGAAGCAACCAATCTAAACAAAAAACACCATCCTAAAATGAGTTACTCCGTTCAGTTGAAAATGAGCCAATAAATTCTCTTATTTTCTATATCAGATGCACATGCTATAGCTTACAGTAGTGAAATTTTTCAACTTTCTACTCTTTATGAAAATGATGTTTGAAAATTAAACTTCTTTTGTATTTCTATCAACATTACTATCTATAGATACCTTTGTTATAACTAGAAAAAGAAACATAAGAATTGAGATTAGCAAAGTATAGAGATAAGCATTTGCACTACTAGTTACTTTTACACTAATAGCTTTAGCTAGTTGAAGCGATAAAACATAATATATAGAGTTGAAAATTGAAGAAATAATCACAATCAAAAGACTGTAAATCCCCGCCTCGGACAGACGAACAAAATATCTTTGTGATTTGGAAATGCCAAGTACATTCCACTGTTGAACAACCCTTTTTTCTGCAAATGAGGACAGTATCGTAATGGTAATGATATTTGCAAGAATAACTAAGATAGGGCCTGCTACAAAGAGCAGTAATACTGCGTTAGTTTCATTAGCCTGCTGAGACTGATTTGCTAAATCACCATATGAAACAGCAGAGTACATCAAAAATCCAGAAATCAGCACTATTCCCATCATTACTGAAGAAGATAGGGACTTTAGATACGAACGATTTTCAAGAACTTGCCACTTAGCTAATGTAGAACTATAACTATGAGTTTTTCTAAATAACAATTTTACGATAAACTCTGGTAACTCTGGGGAAAGAAAATGAATCATAATAATATGAAGTATTAATATGACTAAAATATTATCGTCCAACTTAAATATTAAGTCATCACCTGATAGAGAAGTTGGAGGGTAAAAAAATTCATATGCTAACCATCCCCATAGGAAGAATAGTATGGTCGTACCACCTAGCTTAGCTACTCTAGATAACTTACGTCTTTTTAAATTATCATTTTCTTGTGATTCGATAACTTGATTTAAGATTTTACGTGTATGTATAAAGCTACCACAAAAAGCTAATATTGAAATTAACAATATGGTGAGGCAAAAAGCTTTAAAATCAAAAACGATGGGAATACTAGGTAGTTGTGCTTTTCCAGCTAAATGTTGAACTAGACTGTAATAATATCTAGCAACAAAAATGGAGATAAAACTTCCAACAATACTGACCAAAAAGGAAATAATTGTGATTTGCCCTGCAACTAAGAAAGCCAGTTGATTCCTATTAGTACCTAATTTATTCCAAGTTTGATAGTCCTCCTTAAAATAATTTAACAGTAACTGAATCGAACTTGATATTAAAAATAATAAAGTTAAGCCACCAAAAATAATTGGACCTACAAATATGGGCAGTGGAGTTCCAACATCTTGAAACAGTATCGGATTGGCAGAAATGTTGTTAGCGATTGTTAAACAAGTCCCCACCAAAATACTCGAAATTAAAAATACAGGTATTGTTCCTAACCATTGCTTTTTAGTATAGCGGAACTGATAATAAATTAATGTAAGCATATCGTCCTCCTGTTACTCAGCCGGTATGGACTCTAATGCCTGATATAATACATCTGCTGAAGGGTTTTGTAAATCCTGAAAAATTTTTCCCTCTTTTAGTATTAATGACCTATCTGTACGTGAAGCTAGTTCAATATCATGCGTTACCATAATGACACACTTCCCTTGCCTCACCAAGTCTTTTAGTAAATCAAATATCTTCTGACGTGAAATACTATCTAATGCACCAGTTGGTTCATCAGCAAAAATAATCTGACTATCTGCGAGTATGGTTCTAGCAATAGCTACTTTTTGTTGCTCCCCACCCGATAAAGAACTAATTGAACTATTTAGATTAGCAGTAAATGCCATCTTGTCTAGTAACTTTTCTATTTGTTTTCTATCTACCTTTTTATGAGATAATCTTAAAGGTAGCGCAACATTTTCAAGCACCGGTAGTGCTGGCAATAAATTATAAGATTGAAAAATTAAAGAGATATCTTCTCTCCTAAATTTGGCTAGTTTGCTATTATTCAATTGATATGGATTAATTCCATTAACTTCTACTTCACCACTTGTTGGTAATGAAAGGCTCGAGAGACACTTTAACAATGTGGATTTTCCTGAACCACTAATTCCTAGAATAGAAATAAACTCTCCATAATGTGCTACAAAAGATACCCCTTTTAAAACATTATTCACTCTCTCGTTAGTTATTCTAAATTCTTTCGATATTCGCGATGCCCTCACCGCAACCTTTTTTTCCATATAAGTACCTCAATTATCCTATTGTTTCAAGAAAATAATTCAATATGCTGAACATTAAATTATCGTTATCATCATCCCAACCACCATGTCCATAAAATCATACTAACATCACTATTATATCACTCTTGTATCCCTTTTACGAGACCATAGGAATCATCTTACTTAAAAGCTGCATCATTTTAGAACTCCTTCAACTCTTCAAGGACAACATCTAAGTCCTCTTTTACCACTATTTCTCCAGGTTCTACTTTCTCTCCTGATAAAACATAATCATGGATCTTGCCATTTCGTCGAATAATACTGATTTTATCTCCTTGATAAACCCTCTTTCTATCGCTTCCATTACTTCATCATAAGTCATCATATTATATACCTCCTATTTTCTACAATATATCTATTCGTAAAAGATACCAAAAAGTAACAAAAAATGCACTCAAAGTTAAAAAACTTTAAGTGCTTTTTTAATTTCTACTATTAAGAGTCACTAGCTTGGAAAAATTCCCAATTTAACTCCATATCATCTAGGAAAGCATAGGCAATTAAATCTGCAACTGCTTCCCCACACGTTAGTTGCTTAACAACTCCAGACATTTCATCTAACTCTTCTAGAGTTGTCTCTTGTGTCGATGACAGCTCTTCTTTCGAAATCTTAAGTAGCCCTTTTTTTATGATATCATATCTCAAAAGAGCCTGTTCAAAAGCCAATTTACAACTGATTTGAACTAATTTCATCTGAATAGTGTGAATTTTACCCTAAAAATCACTGAATTGAGCCATATTATACCCAAAAGTTCACACTATTGATGATTGTACAAATGAACAATATATGCTATCATTGAGATACAATGAAACACCCAAAATTTGAATTTTACACACGTACAAACGGACGGAATGAATTTATCGAGTTTTTACAAAACTTACCGATAAAAGACAGGCAGAAACTCCTAGCGACTATCAGCATGATTCAAGAGCAGGGCTTATTGGAAGCCCAACGCATGGAATGGGTTAAAAAGTTAGACAGTGACATTTTTGAAATCCGTTCTAAGGTATCAAGTAACATTCAGCGTGCACTTTATTTCCATGTTGTTGATGACCGCTTTATCATTACGCATGGATTTACAAAGAAAACACAAAAGACCCCTACTGCTGAAATCAAACACGCTAAAGCATTAAAACAAGAATTTGAGGAGAACGAAAATGGCAACCATTAAATTTGATAATTTTTTGAATGAAGAATTGAAAAATGATGACTTCAAATCTGGCTATTTGTCAGAAAAAGCTGTCTTGGAGAGCGCTCTAGCTGTCTACAACGCACGTCAAAAAGCTGGGCTTAGCCAGCGTGAACTAGCAGACCTATCACATGTTCCACAATCTACCATTGCACGTATCGAGCGGGGAAATAACACTAGCATCGAAACCATGAGCAAAATCGCCGTTGCTCTTAATAAACCTCTTACGATTCACATTGGTTAGTATTATTATAGTTTGAATCCAGCTAAAAAGCCCTATATCAAGGGCTTTTTATTATATATTTAAAGAATAATTATTGTAGAAAAATCTAGGTTAAAAATAACTTAATATCGGCATTTATCACAGCTACCTTCTTTTTATTTCACAGAAAATTCCCAATTTAACTCCATATCATCTAGGAAAGCATAGGCAATTAAATCTGCAACTGCTTCCCCACACGTTAGTTGCTTAACAACTCCAGACATTTCATCTAACTCTTCTAGAGTTGTCTCTTGTGTCGATGACAGCTCTTCTTTCGAAATCTTAAGTAGCCCTTTTTTTATGATATCATATCTCAAAAGAGGCTGGGACAAAAGTCCTAGCCTCTCAATTGTCTTTGGATTGTTGAACAAGACGCAGTGGTTGTGTGAGCTCTACTACGCTGATTTCATCAGCTTTTACAGCCCTACTCAACTGTCGGAGGTAGGACAGAAATCGAATTCTAACGAATTACTGATTTCTGTCCCACTCTCATGTTCTATAATGGATAAACCTTGCGAAATTCTTCTAAAACAACCTTGCTGT
>OLOY01000667.1_pt1 | contig 20775 bp, 19 predicted proteins | sample 1672771 | NCBI WGS metagenome assembly OLOY01 (sample SAMEA3136722, study PRJEB25190) | human gut metagenome
CAAACCGTTTATCTTGGCAAGATTATTTTATGGCTAATGCAGAGCTGATTTCTAAGCGTTCTACGTGTGACCGTGCCTTTGTTGGAGCTGTTTTAGTCAAGGACAAGCGTATTATCGCTACAGGTTATAACGGCGGAGTTTCTGAGACTGATAACTGTAACGAAGTAGGCCACTATATGGAAGATGGTCATTGTATTCGTACGGTACACGCAGAGATGAATGCCCTTATCCAATGTGCCAAAGAGGGGATTTCTACCAAAAATACAGAGATTTATGTGACTCATTTTCCTTGTATCAACTGCACCAAAGCCCTCTTGCAAGCTGGTATTGTTAAGATTACATACAAGGCCAATTATAGGCCCCATCCCTTTGCGATTGAATTGATGGAACAAAAAGGCGTTTCTTATTTGCAACATGATGTTCCAGAGGTTCACTTAGGAATGGATGAATAGTTTGTTCTTTGAAAAAAGCCTGAGGATTGGGCTTGAATCTATAAAACATTTGAGCCATGCTATCATTTATGGTAAAATAAACTGATAATAATTTTTTACAAAGAGGTATTTAATAATGATTGAAGCAAGTAAACTCCGTGCGGGTATGACTTTCGTAACTAACGATGGCAAATTGATCAAAGTTCTTGAAGCTAGCCACCACAAACCTGGTAAAGGTAACACAATCATGCGTATGAAATTGCGTGATGTTCGTTCAGGTTCAACTTTTGATACTAGCTATCGTCCAGAAGAAAAATTTGAACAAGCAATCATCGAAACAGTACCAGCACAATACTTGTACCAAATGGATGATACTGCATACTTCATGAACACTGAAACATATGACCAATATGAAATCCCAGTAGCCAACGTTCAAGAAGAATTGAAATTTATCCTTGAAAACTCAGACGTAAAAATCCAATTCTACGGAACAGAAGTTATTGGTGTTCAAGTTCCAACAACTGTTGAATTGACTGTTACTGAAACACAACCATCAATCAAAGGTGCAACAGTTACAGGTTCAGGTAAACCTGCAACACTTGAAACTGGTCTTGTGGTTAACGTTCCAGACTTTATCGAAGCTGGTCAAAAATTGGTTATCAACACAGCTGAAGGTACTTACGTATCACGTGCCTAAGCCCAACTAAGTCTTTCAAACCGCTGGTTTGAAGGCTTTATTTTCCAAACTAACGGAAAGGAAACATGCGATGACTACAGAAAATATCGGTGAAATTGTAATTGCCCCTCGCGTGCTCGAAGTGATTACAGGTATCGCTGCAACTAAAGTGGAAGGTGTTTACGCCCTTCAAAATAAAAATGTTACGGATAGTCTCAGCAAAACAAGCTTGGGACGTGGTGTTTACCTCCGAACAGAAGAAGATGGTACTGTAAATGCTGATATCTACGTCTCACTTCAGTATGGGGTTAACGTACCAGCGGTTTCAATTGAAATTCAAAAGGCTGTTAAAGCAGCTGTCTATGATATGGCAGAAGTGGCAATTTCAGAAGTCAATGTTCACGTTGAATCTATTGTTACTGAAAAGTCACAAAAACCAGACTTGGCTGAATTGTTTAACGAGGATTTTTTGAATGACTAATATCTTTAAAGATTCACGTCGTGACCTTCGTGAGCGTGCTTTTCAAACGCTTTTTGCCCTTGAATTTGGTGGAGAAGCTCTGGAACAAGCACATTTCGCTTACACTTATGACAAGCCAATTGACGAAGAAACTGAAGTTGATGTACCAGCCTTTCTCCTTAGCCTAGTAACAGGTGTCCGTGAAGAGTTGGCCCAACTTGATAGTCAAATTGAAGAAAAGTTGAAAGAGGGTTGGAGCCTCTCACGTTTGATTGTGACAGATCGTACTCTCCTTCGTTTGGGACTTTATGAAATCACGTCATTTGAAGAAACACCAGGACGTGTAGCTATTAACGAAATCATTGAAATCGCTAAAAAATATTCTGATGAAACATCTGCTAAGTTCATTAATGGTGTACTTAGTCAGTTTGTGACAGATGAGGCATAAGCAAAAGAAGTTGAGCGTTGTTTCAACTTCTTTTTTTCTACAAATGTAACAAGAAAAAAGTCGCAAGCGGAGATTTCTTGCGACTTTCATTTATATACTGCCACCAGCAATCAGACTCACTGGAAGTACATAATCACGATTAACTGTTTTGCCTTTAATTTTCTTGAGAAGAATTTCGACACAAAGCTTAGCAATTTCATCCAAAGGTTGTTGGATAGTTGCTAACTCTGGGTAGAAGTGACGGATAAAGGCGGTACCGTCATAACCGATGATTTTTAGGTCATCTGGGATAGAAAGTCCCAATTGTCTAGCTATCTTCATAACCAAGATAGCTGTTAAATCGTCCGAAACAAAGATGCCATCTGGTTTTTCACGAGAGATAATAGATTTGATTTCTAATTCTCGTCGCATGAGAGACAAATCGTTTGGAACAGGACAAATAATACCTTTCTTGTCCAATTCATAATTAAAACCTAGTTGACGAAGTCCTGTTGGAGAATCCGAATTATCATAGCCTGTAATCATGACAATGCGTTGACAGCCAGCCTTGACCATAGCTCTTGCGGCTAACTTGCCACCTTCAAAGTTGTCAGACGAAACAATAGGAATCTTTGGGGCGAGATTACGGTCGAAGGCAACGATGGGAGCTTCAACCTTCTCATAATCCTCAATACCAAGATTGTGACTAGACGAGATGATGCCGTCACATTGGTTGGCGGCAAGCATCTCCAAATAGTCTCTCTCCTTGTTAGGATCATGCTCACTATTACAAATAATGGTTTTATAGCCTTGCTTAAAGAGTTCATCCTCAAGACGTTCAATAAGTTCGGCATAAAATACATTGGAAATATTTGGGAAAATCAAGCCAACGAGTTTGGCCGACTTTCCTTGGAGGCCTCGAGCCAAATTATTAGGCTTGTAATTTAGCTCTTGCATGGCAGCGTGGACTTTGTCAATGGTCTTCTGTGAGAGGTAGCCCTTTTTGTTTATGACGCGAGAAACTGTGGTTGGGCTCACACCAGCCAGTTCGGCAACGTCAGTAAGCTTTGCGACCATAAATCACCTTAGTATTTCAAGTCGAAGTAGTGTCCAGAAACGTTTCCTGACGTTACTTTGATACCAGTTTGTTCTGCACTTGGGAAAACACGACTAGTGAAGACTTTCTCACCTTTGTTGAAGTAAATTTCAACGATTGAGTTATCTACAAAGATGTTTGCGGTTGCAGCTTGACCGGCATCAAGTGTACATTCACGACTTGTTCCAAAGTCAGTAGCATATTGTTCACCAGCTTTAGAACGGTCAAGGATAACTTTTCCGTTCTCAGTATCAACAGTAAGTGACAAGCCATTTCCTTCTTGGTCTGCGAAGAGGACAAGTTCTGTTTGAGTGTTAGCTTCAAAGTTAAGTTCAAGCTCGTAAGTGTTAGTTGTTGCCGTTTTTTCAGAGAAATCTTCTTGACTAGCACGTAAGCTTGTAATAGCTTCTACTGGGTATTGGTAGAGTTTACCATCTTTGATAGATAATTCTTTAACCAAGCTCATAGCACCTTGGTAGTCGTATTTGTCAGTTGGATAGTCCACGTCTGGGAGACCAATCCAGCTAACAATAAGGGCACGACCATCAGGAGTGTTAAATCCTTGAGTAGCATAAGCTTCGAACCCGTAGTCCAAGTTAATAATTGGTGTGCCATCAACAAGGGCAGGTTTCTCAGGGTCGAAATCTTGGAAAATCTTATAAGTATTAGGGTAAATATTGCCATAGTCAAGTTCTTCTTTATCAAGACCTTGTGGGCTATAAAGAAGAACAGGTTTGGTATCTACAAAGACAAGGTTAGGACACTCAATCATGTATTCTGAGCCAGTACCACCAAAGTCTAGGTCTCCAACTTCAACCCAGTTTTCGACATCATTATCAATAGCTTTGTAAAGTTTGATAAAACCTTGTTTATCGTGGTTTTGAGCACCTACGATAGCGTAGAATTGTCCCTTGTAATCGAAGATTTGAGGGTCACGGAAGTGCTCAGTAGCGTCAGCAGGTTGTTTGATAAGAACCTTGTCGAATTTTTCGATTTTGCCGTCTTTATCCATCCAAGCGCCGATTTGACGTGGGTCACGAACCCAGTTTTCATCACGAACGTTCCCAGTATAGAAGATAAAGAGTTTATCACCGATTTGATAAGCAGAACCTGAGTAGGCACCGTGGCTATCATTTTCATGGTCTGGCAAGAGTTTGACACCAGTTTCTGTAAAGTGAACCAAATCTTCAGTTTCAGTATGCACCCATTGTTTCAAACCATGAGCAGCTCCAAATGGCCAACTTTGGTAGAAAAGTTGGAACTTACCATTAAAGTAAGAAAAACCGTTTGGATCATTAAGAAGCCCTGTTTCTGGTTCGATATGGTAGCTTGCACGCCAAGGTGATTTAGCGACATTTTCTTTAATTTTTGTTTTTTCTTCGTCTGTCCAATCTGCGTATGGACGGTAACGAACTTCTGTTGGTAGATTCATATTTAGTAATCTCCTAATCTATTTGTTAGTAATATAGTAAACGTTTTACCTAGAAAAATCAACGATTTATCACAAAAAATAAAAAAAATATGCTAAACGGTTGACATATGGCAGAAAGATGCTAAAATAGTTATCGTAAAGAAAAGCTAAACGCTTTCATACCAAATTTTATTAAGGAGAATTTTGCAAATGGATAACAAACAAATTGCAAAAGAAGTCATCGATGCCCTCGGTGGACGTGAAAACGTCAACAGTGTTGCTCACTGTGCGACTCGTCTACGTGTGATGGTCAAAGATGAAAACAAAATCAATAAAGAAAAGGCTGAGAACATTGAAAAAGTTCAAGGTGCTTTCTTTAACTCAGGTCAATACCAAATGATTTTTGGTACAGGTACTGTTAACAAGATTTACGACGAAGTCGTTGCTCAAGGTCTTCCAACAGCATCTAAAGACGAACAAAAAGCAGAAGCTGCTAAACAAGGTAACTGGTTCCAACGTGCTATCCGTTCATTTGGTGACGTTTTCGTTCCATTGCTTCCAGCAATCGTAGCGACTGGTCTTTTCATGGGTATCCGTGGAGCAATCAATAACGATACAGTTCTTGGTTTGTTCGGTACAACATCAAAAGCTTTTGCTGCTACTGATTTCTATACTTACACAGTTGTATTGACAGATACAGCCTTCGCCTTCTTCCCAGCCTTGATTTGTTGGTCAGCCTTTAACGTATTTGGTGGTTCACCACTTCTTGGTTTGGTTCTTGGTTTGATGATGGTTAACAACGCCCTTCCTAACGCTTGGGATGTTGCATCAGGTGCTGCTAAACCAATTTACTTCTTTGATTTTATTCCAGTAGTAGGTTACCAAAACTCAGTGCTTCCAGCCTTCTTCGTAGGTTTGCTTGGTGCTAAGTTCGAGCAATGGGTTCGTAAATGGGTTCCAGACGTTCTTGACCTTCTCTTGCGTCCACTTATCGTCTTCGCAGTAATGTCAGCTTTGGCCCTCTTTATCATTGGCCCTGTCTTCCATACTGTTGAAAGCTATGTTCTTGCTGCTACAGAATGGATTCTTAACTTGCCATTTGGTCTTGCTGGTCTTGTTCTTGGTGGAGTTCACCAAGTTATCGTCGTTACAGGGGTTCACCACGTCTTTAACTTGCTTGAAGCTAACCTCATTGCTAATACTGGTAAAGACCCACTTAACGCTATCATCACAGCTGCTATGACTGCCCAAGCTGGTGCGACACTTGCAGTGGGTGTTAAAACTAAAGATGCTAAATTGAAAGCACTTGCTTTCCCTGCAACTCTTTCAGCGGTACTTGGTATCACTGAACCAGCTATCTTCGGGGTTAACCTTCGTTTCGGTAAACCATTTATCATGGGTCTTATTGCCGGTGCTGCTGGTGGTTGGTTGGCATCAATCCTTAACCTTGCTGGTACAGGATTTGGTGTAACAATCGTTCCTGGTACACTTCTTTACCTTAACGGTCAAGTACTTAAATATGTTCTTATGGTACTTGTAACACTTGCTCTTGGTTTCGCTCTTACTTGGATCTTCGGTTACAAAGAGGAAGAAGTTGAAGCTCAAAAAGAAGTTGTTGCTGAAGATATTGCATCTGCAGAATCAGCTCCAGTTGCATTGCAAGCTGAAACAATCGCTGCTCCACTTAAAGGTGAAGTTGTAGCTTTGGAAAATGTTAATGATCCAGTCTTCTCATCAGGAGCCATGGGTAAAGGTGCCGCTATCAAACCTTCAGGTAACCAAGTAGTTGCACCATTTGATGGCGAAGTACAAATCGCCTTCCCAACAGGTCACGCTTACGGTCTTAAATCTGATAAAGGTGCTGAAGTGCTTATCCACATCGGTATCGATACTGTCTCACTTGACGGTAAAGGATTTGATGCTAAAGTTCAAGCAAATCAACGTATTAAAAAAGGTGATGTCTTGGCTACCTTCGATAGCTCAGTAATCACTGAAGCAGGTCTTGACGATACAACTATGGTTATCGTTACAAACACTGCAGACTTCGAAGATGTTTCATCAGTAGCGACTGGTTCGGTTGCTGAAGGTGCAGACTTCATCGCAGTTAAATAATAAGCTAGGAAAGTCGAAGCCAATTCGGCTTTTTTAGTTAAATGGCTCATAAAGATAAGTGTGAAGCAGAGCAGTCTGTGCCTCCTTGAACAAGGTCTCATTTAGATTGTCTTTTGCCTAGCTTTTCTTTATAATAGTATAAAATAGTTATTTATTGATTACAAAAGGAGATAGCTTTACCTATGGCTAAACTTTACGGAAGCTTGGAAGCTGGTGGTACAAAATTTGTTTGTGCTGTTGGCGATGAGAAATTCCAAGTCGTTGAAAAAACTCAATTCCCAACAACTACACCTTACGAAACAATTGACCGTACGATTGAATTTTTCAAACGTTATGAAGATCAATTGGCTGGAATTGCAATTGGTTCATTTGGACCAATTGATGTTGATCCAAACTCTGAAACATATGGTTTTGTGACTTCAACACCAAAACCACATTGGTCAAATGTCGACCTTCTTGGTTTGATTGCTAAAGAGTTTAATATTCCTTTCTACTTTACGACTGATGTTAACTCATCTGCTTATGGTGAGACACTTGTTCGTAAAGGTGTTAAGAGTCTTGTTTACTACACTATCGGAACTGGTATTGGAGCCGGTGCTATTCAAAATGGTGAGTTCATTGGTGGTATGGGTCACACTGAAGCTGGTCACGTATATGTACCTCTTCACCCAAATGATGTTTCCAATGAATTTAACGGAACTTGTCCATTCCACCGCGGATGTTTGGAAGGTTTGGCTGCTGGTCCATCACTTGAAGCCCGTACAGGTATTCGTGGTGAATTGATTGAGCAAAATTCTGAGGTTTGGGATGTTCAAGCTTACTACATTGCTCAAGCTGCTGTCCAGGCAACTGTGCTCTACCGTCCAGAAGTTATCGTCTTTGGGGGTGGTGTTATGGGACAAGAACACATGCTTCGTCGTGTCCGTGAAAAATTCACAGCTCTTTTGAATGGTTACCTTCCAGTGCCAGACGTGACTGAGTATATTGTGACACCTGCTGTTTCAGGTAATGGCTCTGCGACACTTGGTAACTTTGCACTTGCCAAAGATGTAGCTGACAAACACTCACGCAAATAAGCAAAATATGTAAAATCGCTTTAAGACATGATCTTAAGGCGTTTTGCTCTATACAGGAGGATGTAATGGAACCTTTATTTTTAGATTCGCCAATGCATGAAAAAATCTGGGGAGGTAATCGACTTAAGACAGAGTTTGGTTACGATATTCCCAGTGAACATACTGGTGAATACTGGGCAATTTCTGCCCATCCTAATGGTGTATCCTATGTCAAAAACGGGAAGTATGCTGGTTTCCACCTGGCAGAGCTTTACAAGGATAAACCAGAACTTTTTGGAAATCCCAAGACTAGTGTTTTTCCTTTGTTGACAAAGATTTTGGACGCTAATGACTGGCTCTCAGTACAAGTACACCCTGATGATGCGTATGGTCTAGAGCACGAAGGTGAGCTAGGAAAGACAGAATGTTGGTATATTATTGATGCTGAAGAGGGTGCAGAAATTATTTATGGCCACAAGGCTAAGACAAAGGAAGAATTGGCGTCCTTAATTGAAGCAGGTGATTGGGACGGACTTTTGTCGAAAACTCCTGTTAAGAAAGGTGACTTTTTCTTTGTACCAAGTGGTACCATGCATGCTATTGGTCCAGGTATCCTGATCTTAGAGACTCAACAATCTAGCGACACCACTTACCGTGTCTATGATTTTGATCGTAGGGATGATCAGGGCAATAAACGTGAGCTTCATATTCAACAGTCTCTTGATGTCTTGAATCTAGGGGACCCAGAAAATAGCGTCCCAGCAACTGTTAAGACCTTGCAATTAGAGTCGACTTGTTTGACATCAAACTCCTTCTTCACCGTATATAAATGGAAACTCAGTGGCTTGGTTGACTTCAAGCAATCAGTTCCTTATTTGCTTTGTTCGGTACTTTCTGGCAATGGGACTATGACTATCGATTCACGCATTTATTGTCTAAAAAAAGGTGATCACTTCATTCTTCCAAATGATGTGACAGATTGGGAAATTGATGGACAATTGGAGATGATTGTCAGTCACCCTAACGAGGCTTAAGTATGAGTAATGAAAAAGTTTTAGCTGCACTATTTGAGCGTATTGAAGTCGGCAAATCCTATTATTTTGAGGGAGCTTACTATCGTCTAAAAGACTATGGAGACCACATTTATGGCTTACAACGGGCCATTCCTGGGATGTGCGGTGAAAAAACGGCCTCCCCTAGCATCAAATTTTACTGGAAAAATGGTGTCTTGGACTATCAATTCTACGTTGATTTTGAAGCTAGCCCTATGATAATGAAGGCCTATAGTAGCACCGACCATACCTTCTTTGAGCAGGCTTTTGAAAATCTCTTGCATGATTTTGAGGATATTCTAGAGAGTCAAGAAAACTCTAAGAAGTAGGTTTCAAGTATTATTGTCGATATTTTCAGTGAATCTAATAAAAAAGTTTTCGTTTATTTGCAAATCCATTGTGAAAGCCCTTAAACTAGGGCTTTTTTTCTTTGTCAATCCTTGAGTGATTTCTTGTTTAAAGGGGGCTTTTGTGGTAAAATATGGAGATAAAGACTGTCGAAAGGAAAAAAGATGGCAAATATATTACGCAAAATCATTGAAAATGATAAAGGCGAAATTAAGAAACTAGAAAAAACTGCCAAGAAAGTCGAGAGCTATGCTGATGCAATGGCGGCTCTTTCAGATGAAGAACTTCAGGCAAAAACAGAAGAATTTAAAAAACGATATCAAAACGGAGAAAGCCTAGACCAACTCTTGCCAGAGGCATTTGCAGTTGTTCGTGAAGGGGCAAAACGTGTCCTTGGACTTTTCCCATATCGTGTGCAAATCATGGGTGGTATCGTTCTTCACCATGGTGACGTCCCAGAGATGCGTACAGGGGAAGGGAAAACCCTGACTGCGACAATGCCTGTTTACCTAAATGCTATTTCAGGTGAAGGTGTGCACGTTATCACCGTTAACGAATACCTTTCAGAGCGTGATGCGACTGAAATGGGTGAGCTTTATAGTTGGCTTGGTTTGTCAGTAGGGATTAACCTTTCAGCCAAATCACCAGCTGAAAAACGTGAAGCTTATAACTGTGACATCACTTACTCAACCAACTCAGAGGTAGGTTTCGACTATCTTCGTGATAACATGGTTGTTCGTAAGGAAAACATGGTACAACGTCCATTGAACTATGCCTTGGTCGATGAGGTTGACTCAGTTCTTATCGACGAAGCTCGTACACCATTGATTGTATCAGGTCCTGTAAGTTCAGAAACTAATCAGTTATATCACCGTGCAGATGCCTTTGTTAAGACCTTGACAGAGGATGATTATGCCATTGATATTCCAACAAAAACGATTGGTTTGAATGACTCAGGTATTGACAAGGCTGAAGAATTCTTCAACTTGGACAACTTGTACGATATTGATAATGTTGCCTTGACTCACTATATTGATAACGCCCTTCGTGCCAACTACATCATGTTGCATGATATTGACTATGTGGTCAGTCCTGAGCAAGAAATTCTTATCGTTGACCAATTTACAGGTCGTACCATGGAAGGTCGTCGTTTCTCAGATGGACTCCACCAAGCCATTGAGGCAAAAGAAGGTGTACCAGTTCAAGAAGAAACGAAGACATCTGCCTCAATCACTTATCAAAATATGTTCCGTATGTACAAGAAATTGTCAGGGATGACTGGTACTGGTAAAACTGAGGAAGATGAATTCCGTGAAATTTACAACATGCGAATCATTCCGATTCCAACTAACCGTCCAATTCAACGTATTGACCACGATGACCTTCTTTACCCTACCTTGGACGCTAAATTCCGCGCTGTGGTACAAGATGTTAAACGTCGTTATGAAAAGGGGCAACCAGTCCTTGTTGGTACGGTTGCCGTTGAAACATCTGACTTAATTTCTAAGATGTTGGTTGAAGCAGGTATTCCTCATGAAGTGCTTAATGCCAAGAACCACGAAAAAGAAGCGCATATTATCATGAATGCAGGTCAACGTGGTGCCGTTACGATTGCGACCAACATGGCCGGTCGTGGTACCGACATCAAACTTGGTGAAGGTGTTCTTGACCTTGGTGGACTCTGTGTCATTGGTACAGAGCGTCACGAAAGCCGTCGTATCGATAACCAGTTGCGTGGTCGTGCGGGACGTCAAGGGGACCCAGGGGAATCTCAATTCTACCTTTCACTTGAAGACGAATTGATGCGTCGTTTCGGTTCGGACCGTATCAAGCATGTCTTGGAACGTTTGAACGCTGATGACGAAGATATTGTTATCAAATCACGTATGTTGACACGCCAAGTGGAAGCGGCTCAAAAACGTGTCGAAGGGAATAACTACGATACTCGTAAACAAGTCCTTCAGTACGATGACGTTATGCGTGAACAACGTGAAATCATCTACGCTGAGCGTTATGATGTTATCACAGCGGAACGTGACCTTGAACCTGAAATCAAGGCTATGATTAAACGTACTATTAACCGTACGGTTGATGGGCACAGTCGCAACGATCAAGAAGAAGCTCTTAAAGGTATCTTGAACTTTGCACGTCAGGCCTTGGTTCCTGAGAATGCCATCTCACTTGAAGATCTAAAAGAAGTGGGAGAGGTAACGAAACGTAGTGTTAATTATGACGCTATTAAAGTTTACTTGAATGAGTTAGCAGATGATGTTTATGATCGTCAAATCAAGAAATTGCGTTCAGAGGAAGCTATCCGTGAATTCCAAAAAGTCTTGATTTTGATGGTTGTTGATAACAAGTGGACGGACCACATCGATGCTCTAGATCAATTACGTAATGCCGTTGGTTTGCGTGGTTATGCACAAAACAACCCAATCGTTGAGTATCAATCTGAAGGGTTCAAGATGTTCCAAGATATGATTGGGGCAATTGAATATGATGTGACACGTACAATGATGAAAGCACAAATTCATGAGCAATCTCGTGAAAATGTGAATGAACGTGTTTCGACAACAGCAACAGGCAATATCCAGGCCCACCAAGCAGATGCTAATGGTCAAGAAATTGACTTTAGTAAGGTTGGTCGTAATGACTTCTGTCCATGTGGCTCTGGTAAGAAATTTAAAAATTGTCACGGTCGTAAACAATTTTAGGAAAAAAATAGGTAATTATTATGGTTTTTAAAGCAGTAAGTGAAAAAATTGATTTTGATGCAGTTAAAGAATCAACTACATTAACAGGTGAAGCCCTTGCCAAGAAACAAGCTCGTGATAAAGAGCTTGAAGCAATCATCAAGGGTGAAGATGACCGTACGCTTTTGGTTATTGGTCCATGTTCATCTGATAATGAAGAAGCTGTTCTTGATTATGCTCATCGTTTGGCTAAACTTCAAGAAGAAGTTAAAGATAAAGTCTTTATGGTTATGCGTGTCTATACAGCTAAACCTCGTACAAATGGTGATGGCTATAAAGGACTTGTACACCAACCTGATGCTGAAGGGAAACCAAACCTAATTAACGGTATCAAGGCTGTGCGTAACCTTCACTACCGTGTTATCACTGAAACTGGTATCACAACTGCTGATGAGATGCTTTACCCAGAAAATCTTCCTTTGGTAGATGACCTTGTGTCATACATTGCCGTTGGTGCACGTTCTGTAGAAGACCAACAACACCGTTTTGTTGCGTCAGGTATTGATGTTCCAACTGGTATGAAGAATCCAACATCAGGGAACCTTAACGTGATGTTTAACGGTATCTACGCCGCACAAAACAAACAAAACTTCCTCTTTAACGGTGAAGAAGTTGAAACTCCAGGGAACCCATTGGCACACGTTATTCTTCGTGGTTCAACGAATGAATATGGTAAAAACGTACCTAACTTCTACTATGATGATGTGCTTGAAACAATTGAACACTATGAACAAATGGGCCTTGAGAATCCATTCATCGTTATTGATACAAACCATGATAACTCAGGTAAACGTTACTTGGAACAAATCCGTATCGTTCGTCAAACCTTGATTAACCGTGATTGGAATGAAAAAATCAACAAAGTGGCACGTGGTTTCATGATTGAATCTTACCTTGAAGATGGCCGTCAAGATGCGCCAGATGTCTATGGTAAATCAATCACTGACCCATGTCTTGGTTGGGATAAGACAGAAGAATTGATTCGTGAAATCCACGATACTTTGTCAAAATAATAAGGTAACAGAAACCATATATGGGGAGTGAACCGTTTGGATGACCAAGCGGTTCGCTCTCTTTTCACAAAGAGAGGGAAATAGATGGGAATTCATCAAAATAGTCCGCTGATTGATGTAGCGGAAGTAAGGAAATTACACGCTCTTACGGGAGACGCTCTAGTAACTAAACAGGCTAATGATGAGGCCTTGGCAAAAATTATCAAGGGTGAGGACAAACGTATTCTCTTGGTTATTGGTCCATGTTCGTCTGATAATGAAGAAGCCGTTCTTGACTATGCACACCGTTTGGCCAAACTTCAGGAAGAGGTGAAGGACAAAATCTTTATTGTTATGCGTGTTTATACAGCTAAACCACGTACCAATGGGGATGGCTATAAGGGACTTATCCACCAACCAGATGCTGAGGGTGATGTAGATCTTCTTGCTGGGGTTAAGGCGGTTCGCCACCTTCAGTCACGTATTATTACTGAAACAGGCCTCCCAATCGCTGACGAGATGCTTTATCCGTCAAATCTTTCCTTCTTTGATGACCTACTTAGCTACCACGCTGTTGGAGCACGTTCTGTTGAGGACCAAGAACACCGCTTTGTAGCTTCAGGTATTGATGTGCCAATTGGCTTGAAGAACCCAACGTCAGGGAATTTGAATGTCATGTTTAATGGTATCTATGCTGCGCAGAACCAACAGCATTTCCTTTACAATGGCGCTGAAGTAAAAACAGATGGTAACCCACTCGCTCACGCTATCCTGCGTGGTGCCAACAATGAAAATGGACAGAACATTGTCAACTACCATTACGAGGACTTGGTTAAGGCTTTGGACAAGTATAGTGCATTTAATTTGGAAAATCCATTTATCCTTGTCGATACAAACCATGATAACTCTGGTAAAAACTTCATGGAACAAGTTCGCATTGTGCGTGAAGTCCTTCTTAACCGTGAGTGGGATGAGCGTATCGCAGATACCGTGCGTGGCTTTATGATTGAGTCTTACCTTGAGGATGGTCGTCAAGACACACCTGAAGTTTATGGTAAATCAATTACAGATCCATGTCTTGGTTGGGATAAGACAGATAGCCTTATTCGTGAAATCCACAATCGACTTTCGTTATAATTATGATTTTTGGACATGGTATAGACTTGCAGGAAATTTCAGCTGTAAAAAAGGCTTATGACCGCAATCCACGCTTCGCAAAAAAGGTATTGACACCAAAAGAGTGGGAGCGTTTTGAATCCCTTTCTGGTAATCGTCAGATGTCCTATTTAGCAGGGCGCTGGGCCGGTAAGGAAGCATTTTCAAAGGCTTGGGGTACTGGTATTGGAGCAGTTGGTTTTAAGGATATTGAAATATTGACCAATGACAAGGGAGCTCCAGTGGTAACCCAATCACCTTTTGAAGGCAAGGTTTTTATCTCGATTTCCCATAGCGGTGATTTTGTTCAGGCAAGTGTCATTTTAGAAAAAAACTAAGAGATAGATGTTGGAAGAGGATAGCTTATGATTTCAAGTTTACATCGACCAACCTTGGCAAAGGTTGATCTATCAGCAATTTCAGAAAATATTGCACAAGTGGTTAGTCACATCCCTAAACAGGTAAAGACTTTTGCAGTTGTTAAGGCCAATGCTTATGGTCACGGCGCTGTCGAAGTGGCCAAGCATGTGTCTAAGCAGGTGGATGGCTTTTGTGTTTCCAACCTAGACGAGGCGCTTGAACTCCGTCAAGCTGGCTTAGAACAACCGATACTTATTTTAGGAGTAGTCTTGCCAGGCGAGGTTCCTTTGGCTATTCAAGAAAACATCACGCTGACGGTAGCTTCCCTTGAGTGGTTGGAAATGACTAAGAATCAAGGGCTTGATTTGACTGGTTTAACCTGTCATATTAAGGTTGATTCAGGTATGGGTCGTATTGGGGTGCGTAGCCAAGGGGATGCGGATAGCTTGATTGCTGGTCTGAAATCACTTGGTGCGGATGTCGAAGGTATTTTTACTCATTTTGCAACGGCTGATGAGGCAGATGATAGTAAATTCAAGCGTCAATTAGCCTTCTTCACGGATTTGGTTAATAACTTGGTGGACCGTCCTCGCTTGGTACACGCTAGCAACTCTGCGACAAGCATCTGGCATGCAGAAACAGTCTTTAATGCGGTACGTCTGGGTGTTGTTATCTATGGTCTCAATCCTAGTGGTAGTGTTTTAGACCTTCCCTATAACATTCGTCCTGCTTTAAGTTTGGAGACTGCACTTGTTCATGTTAAGATCCTACCAGCAGGTCAAGATGTGGGTTATGGTGCAACCTATACGACGACAGCTGATGAGGTTATTGGAACCATTCCGATTGGCTATGCGGATGGTTGGACCAGAGATTTACAAGGTTTCCACGTTATTGTGGATGGACAGTTTTGTCCTATTGTTGGGCGTGTGTCTATGGACCAGATTACTGTTCGTCTTCCTAAGGTTTATCCCCTAGGAACTCCTGTCACTCTTATGGGTGAAAATGGGGGAGCAAGTATTACTGCGACAGAGGTGGCTGAAAAACGTGGCACTATCAACTACGAAGTTCTTTGTTTACTTAGTGACCGCGTACCTCGTAGCTATGATTAATATCAATAAAAAGAGAAATCCAGTTTGATACTGGATTTTTTGGTTTTAGTGAAGACCATTTTCATGTGTTATAATAGCTGATAAGGCTTCCTTTTTCACGGGAAGAAGAACACGATAGAAATGATAGAGGATATGATTCAACTAGATTCACCAATTGCGGATTTGAAAGGCTTTGGGCCTAAGTCCGCTGAAAAATTTACCAAATTAGATTTATACACGGTTGGGGACCTCTTGCTTTATTTTCCTTTCCGATATGAGGATTTTAAGAGTAAGTCTATCTTTGAACTGATGGATGGCGAAAAGGCTGTTATTACGGGAACAGTGGTGACGCCTGCCAATGTGCAGTATTATGGCTTTAAACGGAATCGTCTGAGTTTTAAAATCAAGCAAGGAGAGGCTGTGATTGCCATTAGTTTCTTCAACCAACCTTATCTTGTGGACAAGATTGAGATGGGGGCAGAAGTGGCTATTTTTGGCAAATGGGACCAGAAGAAGTCTGCTGTGACTGGTATGAAAGTCCTGGCTCAAGTTGAGGACGATATGCAGCCAGTCTACCATGTAGCCCAGGGTGTTAGTCAGGCCCAACTGATAAAGGCCATAAAGGCAGCTTTTGATAGTGGGGCCCTTAATTTGTTGGAGGAAAATCTCCCTCAGGTGCTGCTGGACAAGTACCGTCTCATGGGACGTCAAGAGGCTGTGCGTGTCATGCATTTTCCGAAAGATTTGGCTGAATATAAGCAGGCTCTACGTAGGACCAAGTTTGAGGAGCTCTTTTATTTCCAGATGAATTTACAGGTGCTGAAGGCTGAAAATAAGTCCGAAACCAATGGTCTAGCAATTGCTTACGATGAAGCCAAAATCAAAGCCAAAATTGCAGCATTACCATTCCCCTTAACAGAGGCCCAACAGCGTAGTTTATCGGAAATCCTAGCTGATATGAAATCTGGGGCTCATATGAACCGTCTCTTGCAAGGAGATGTGGGCTCAGGGAAAACAGTTATCGCTAGCTTGGCTATGTATGGGGCCTATACGGCAGGATTTCAGTCTGCCCTCATGGTACCGACGGAAATCTTAGCAGAGCAGCATTATCAGAGTTTACAGGGGCTTTTTCCTGAGTTAGAGGTAGTGCTCCTAACTTCTGGAATGAAGGCGGCGGATAAGAAAGTAGCCCTTTCCAAAATCGAGTCTGGGGAGGCTCAGATGATTGTGGGCACCCACTCGTTGATTCAAGATGCAGTGACTTATCATAGTCTTGGGCTAGTCATTACTGATGAACAGCACCGTTTTGGGGTTAATCAGCGTCGTATTTTCCGTGAGAAGGGTGACAATCCTGACGTCCTCATGATGACAGCGACCCCTATCCCTAGGACCTTGGCAATCACTGCCTTTGGGGAGATGGACGTATCTATCATTGACCAGATGCCAGCTGGACGTAAGCCCATTATTACCCGTTGGGTCAAACATGAGCAGTTAGATACTGTATTGACTTGGATTAAGGGGGAGTTGGAAAAAGATGCTCAGGTCTATTTTATTTCTCCTCTGATTGAAGAGTCTGAGGCTCTTGATTTGAAAAATGCAGTGGCTCTTCATCAGGAACTCACAGAGTTCTTTGGGGATTCAGCTACAGTAGCTCTGATGCACGGTCGTATGAAAAATGATGAAAAAGACCAAATTATGCAAGATTTCAAGGACAGAAAATCTCAGATTTTAGTATCAACTACAGTTATCGAAGTAGGTGTTAACGTGCCAAATGCTACAGTTATGGTTATTATGGATGCGGATCGTTTTGGACTTAGCCAGCTTCACCAGCTTCGAGGGCGTGTAGGTCGTGGCGATAAGCAGTCCTACTGTGTTTTGGTGGCTAATCCTAAAAATGATACTGGTAAAAAACGCATGCAGGCCATGTGTGAGACCACGGATGGCTTTGTTCTAGCTGAGGAAGATCTTAAAATGCGTGGTTCAGGTGAAATCTTTGGGACACGTCAGTCAGGTATTCCTGAATTTCAGGTGGCCGATATTGTGGAAGACTACAATATCTTAGAGGAAGCCAGACGGGTGGCTAGCCAAATTGTATCTGACCCTAACTGGCGAGAGAATCCTGAATGGCAGGTACTAGGAGCACATTTGAGAAGCCAAGGCGAGTTTGATTGAGGAGGAAACTAATGAACAAAAGACGGTTAAAACTCGATTTTTTTGCTATCTTGCATCCCTTGTTTCTTATGATGTTAGGTCTTATATTTTATTTTTTCGCCTTCATCTTGATTTGGTTTATTACCGAATTGGAAAAGCTGATAGAAGGAAAGACAGACTTTCATACCCTATATCTTTATTCACTTCTTATCTCTCTACTGTGTTCAGTACTATTCATTATGTATGTAGCTGGTTTCATAGCTCAACTGATTATCCATATACAGCATCAAAAGGAAAGAACGCTTCTGCCAGTTTGGTGCATGCTTACAGCTGTACTGATGCTCGTGCCACTATTCGAAGATTTTAGTATCTTAGGCTCGTCCTGGAATTTTAAAGGGTATTTTCTTTCCATAGTTGCCTACATTGCCTATCTCTTTACAAAGCTACCCAAGGTTATTGAAAGTTACCGCTATCATGCGGCAATTCGCTATGCCGTTTGGGTGGCTCTGGTCTTGGGTCTTATTTTATCCATGCTTTAGACAGAAAAACTCTCAGTAAACTCACTGAGAGTTTTAAGTTTCCTTCAAGCTTATTACAAGCTTTCTTTAAGTTAGAGACCCTATAATAAAACCATCAAAACGAGATAGGTTTTGATAATAAAACGTTTTGGCTAAGCCAAACCATTCCTACAAAGGAGGACATAACAATGACAGTAAAAATTAAAGTAACCTACAACCGAAATTTCCAGAAGCATCCTCAAGACTTTAAGGTTTATCAAAACTAGTATTGATGCTAGGAAGAGGCTAAATTTACCCATATTCTACAACTTTCATCCCTCATTTTCCAAAATCCCTTTTTCCTTTTTTTCATAACGTAGAATCCCTCTTCTTAAAATCATAAAAGTCTAGACGGAAGCATGACCAGTCTAGGCGATTAACATAAGTAAGCTAACCAGTTGAGATTTTCTTGACTGGTTTTTATTTTTTTTGATTTTTAGACAAAAAATATCGAAAAACGATAAAAATGTGTTGACAAGGAGAAATAAAGAGTGTAATATATAATTATCGAAAAACGATAATAAGTTTTCGATAAAGATAATCTTATTCGCGAAAAAGAGAAATTATATACTAAAACTATTTAACAAAGGAAAAACTTATCATGAAAACACTTAAACCAATCATCAACGCTCTTCTTACTCTTCTTATGGCAATCTACGGTCTTGCAATGCTTGCTTTACTTATCCTTCCTTTTGTGAATGTGGCCAATCTTTTCCCAGGTGCAGAGGTTCATTACCTTTCTGGATGGGGTTACTGGCTAGTATCAGAGTTACAATTTGCCTTTTATCTTGCCTTGATTTGTCTTCTTCGTAAAGAGCTTAAAGACTTTACTTGGAAGGCACTTTGGACAGAAGATTTCTCTCTCTTCTTGAAAAAGGCTGCTCTCTTAACCTTTGTGCCATCAGCATTGAATATCTTCTTGCAGTTGGGAACAACTAATCACCTTGTAATGGACTTTAGTACATCAGTCTGGCTCTTATCGGTCTCTCTAGCTTGTGACGCTATCCGTCTTCGTAAGGGACAAACAGCTGTCAAATAATGGAATCAATCTTATTTGAAAAGTAGTAAAATCTTATCTATAAACTAGTATTTTATATTGATGTTCGATATAATTGATACTGTTAATAGTTAGCTACTGATTTAGTATGAGGTCAAGGGCTCCTAGAGGCACCTTGGCTTTTTCTAGTCTATGCTCAAAGAAATCAAATGAATTTACAATCGAGGTAACACATGACAACTATCTTATTTTATTTTTTAATCATCCTAGCCTTGGCTGGCTCTAGTTATTATGGTTGGAGATCTGCCAAAAGTGCTAAAAATCGTCAAGAAACGCAAGAACAGAAACGTCTGCGTAGTGTTCTCCTGTTCGTTAATGTCCTCCTTTTTGCGGGCTTTTTAAGTCTTGTTATTACCATTCTTAATGATGCCTTCATCCTGACTGGTCATGAAGGACTCTTACAACAAGGTTTGCGTATGCTTCTCGGTTCGGGAGTTACCGTGAAAAGTAGTAGCACTAGTCTGACGCTTTTTGCAGCAACCATTGATTTCCTTCGTATGGTAGTCAACATAGGTTTCTTGTTGTGCCTACGTGCCTTTCTGATTAACCTTTATCGTTCTGATATTTTCATCGCTAAAAATGCTAGGTTGGTTCGTTGGTCAGCGCATTTGCTCGTTCTTGGGACCTTTATCAATAATGGTATTTTTACGTTTGGAACAGGCAACCAGAGTTATAGTTTCTTTAACATCAGTTATTTGCTAGTTAGCTTTGTCCTCTATGCTGTCGCTATGATTTTGACTAAGGCTAATGCCATTGCTGAGGAAAATGAGTACACGATTTAGGAGGGGCTTATGATTATTGTCAATTTGGACGTTGAACTTGCCAAGAAGAAGATGCGCTCGGGTGAGCTGGCAGAACGGATTGGTATTACCCCAGCCAATCTCTCGGTTCTTAAGACAGGCAAGGCCAAGGCAATCCGTTTTACAACTCTAGATGCTATTTGTAAGGAGTTAGATTGCCAACCAGGAGATATTCTTGAATATAGACCAGACGAAGAAAACTAAAAGCCTGAAGCAGTTCAGTCACTTCTATAGTGACCATGCTTCAAGCTTTTTTTATTTTTTCTTCAACCATGCGACTAGGGCTAGACTGGCTAGCACGGTACCACAGACCATGGCGATATGTGTTTTTGAGATGGTTAGCTCATAGTGAAAATCTTTATTTTCCAGTTTATCGGTTGCTTCAATACTAAGTTTCATGTTCTATCCCTCGATATAGTCTTTCAATTCTTGACCTTTGAGTCCGGCACTGAGTGCGATGAGGAGTTTGAGGCGAGCTTTTGGTGCATTGAGTTCTTTAACAAACATAACACCAGCTTCTTGGAGTTTGACTCCACCCCCTTCATAGGCGTAGACAGGTTCGGCGATACCGTTGAAACAGCGGGAAACGAGCACAACAGGGACTCCTTTGTCCATAAGATTTGTGATTTCTCCTGCAGCTAGTGGTGGGAGGTTTCCAGCACCCAGGGCTTCGATGACGACACCGTCAATCTTCTCAGGATCCAGGAGACTGATGATACCATCTCCAATCCCCATCCCTGCATAGGCTTTTATGATTGGTACTGTTCCTGTAATTTGTTCCAAGTCAAAGCGAA
>OLOY01000675.1_pt1 | contig 20516 bp, 19 predicted proteins | sample 1672771 | NCBI WGS metagenome assembly OLOY01 (sample SAMEA3136722, study PRJEB25190) | human gut metagenome
CGATGTTGCTGATCACAAAACGAACAGACAGACAATTGCTGTGATCTTCTTGTATGACATATTCGGAAACAGTTCGTGGAAATAATCTGCAAAAGATGTTGTCAGTCCAATGGATGTCGTCATACACGCAAAAAACACCGCAACTCCCAGTACAATTCCTCCCACAGGACCCAGCAGGTCACTTGCCACTGCATGAAGCAGTGTGCCGCCGTTGGAAAATGGCGTCTGCGTCACTGCACCGATATACGTCAGCATATAATACACAACCGAAAGAATCAGCGCCGCCCCGGCTCCGCAGAACAACGTGTATTTGATGATATTCTTCTTTTCATGTACCTGAAATCCGCGGACCGCATTGATGATAATAATCGCAAACACCAGTCCTGCCGGACCGTCCAGAGCATAATATCCTTCAATCATTCCCTGAAAGAACGGAATTTCTGCATATGCTCCCCGAGGGGCACCGATGCTGCCATACTGAACCCGGCCATGCGGTGATTTTTCCATTAAAACACATGCCAGAAAAATCAGGACAATACAGATCAAAAGCACCGGAGTGAGGTATTTTCCGATCAGATTCACCACCTTTTTCGGATTCCCGCTCAGATAATAGGTCAGTCCGAAAAAAATTCCTGTCACGATCAAAGATACCCACCATACATTCGGCTCTGTCAGATACGGGCGCACTGCAAGTTCAAAAGAAACGCTTCCTGTTCGCGGCAGTGCAAACAAAGGACCGATCAGCAGATAAATGCAAACAGATAAAAAGATCGCAAACCTTCTGCCGACCAGCTCTCCCAGGTCACTGACTTCTGTTCCGACCAACACCACTGCGATCATCCCAAGCAGAGCGATCCCCGCATCTGTCACGATAAATCCTGCCAGCGCCTGGATATAATGTTCTCCGGCCTGCTGTCCCATTGCCGGCGGAAAGATCATATTTCCTGCACCAAAAAACACCGCGAACAGTGTCAGCGTAATGGACAGCACCTGCCTTGCTTTCATCCTCTCCATCTTAATTTTCTTTCAGGAACTGCTCTGCAAGTTCCACTGCATCTAAAATACATTTATCACACGGAGCAAGGATTTTTCCTGTTGCTACCCCTTTTAATTCTTTACAATAAACAGATCCATTAATCTCCTGGAACTTTGCAGCGTACTCTTTCGTCTTTTTGTAAGTGCTTGCCTTCGTCTTTCCTGCCTGCTCTGTTCCGCCGCTGTTTTTTAACCCGATCAGCATAAACAGTCCGGTCAGCGCTCCACAGGTATCCATCATACCCATGCCAAGACCAAAGCCTTCTGCAATTTTATACATCTCTTCTTCACTTACGCCAAATTCCCCGCAAAACGCACACGCTACAGCCTGTGTGCAGTTATACCCTTTTTTATGGTATTCCAGGGCAAGTTCTTTTTTTGTCATTCTTTTTCTCTCCTTATACATACAAAACACTCCGCATATCATCAGGTCCCGAATATTCGGAAGAAGAATCCATGCGGAGTTCTCTTTTACAGGTCTTGCCTGCTAGTTTGCTCTGTTTCTATTTTTCTTTGTTTTTCAGATACTCGTCAATTCCTTTTGCTCCTGCTTTTCCTGCACCCATTGCGAGAATAACTGTTGCAGCGCCAGTTACAGCATCTCCGCCGGCATATACGCCTTCTTTGGAGGTCTGTCCACTTTCTTCCTCTGCAACGATACATTTTCTGCGATTTACTTCCAGGCCTTTTGTGGTAGAAGAAATCAATGGGTTTGGAGAAGTTCCAAGGGACATGATCACAGTATCTACATCAATGTCATACTCAGATCCAGGAATCTCAACCGGACGTCTTCTTCCGGATGCATCCGGTTCTCCAAGTTCCATTTTGATGACTGTCATGCTCTTGACATTTCCATTCTCATCTACATTGATCTGCTTTGGATTTGTCAGAAGGTCAAAGATCACACCTTCTTCTTTCGCATGATGTACTTCTTCTACTCGTGCAGGGAGCTCTGCTTCGCTTCGTCTGTATACAACATGTACTTCTGCTCCCAGTCTGAGTGCAGTTCTTGCAGCATCCATCGCAACGTTTCCACCGCCGACAACTGCAACTTTTTTACCTGCAGCAATCGGTGTATCATAAGAAGAATCAAACGCTTTCATCAGGTTGCTTCTTGTCAGATATTCATTTGCAGAGAATACTTCGTTTGCGTTTTCTCCCGGGATTCCCATAAACATCGGAAGTCCAGCTCCGGAACCAATGAATACTGCTTCAAATCCTTCTTCTTCAATCAGCTGATCGATCGTTGTTGACTTTCCGATCACAACGTTTGTCTCAAATTTAACGCCTAATTCTTTTACTTTTTCAATCTCTTTTGCAACGACTTTCTGTTTTGGAAGACGGAATTCCGGAATACCATAAACAAGTACTCCTCCCAGTTCATGAAGTGCTTCAAATACCGTCACATCATATCCCATCTTTGCCAGATCGCCTGCGCAGGTGAGTCCGGACGGTCCGGAACCGATCACAGCTACCTTATGACCGTTCTGTTCTTTTGCACCTTCTGGTTTGATGTCATGCTCCAGTGCATAATCTGCCACAAAACGCTCCAGTTTTCCGATGGATACCGGATCTCCTTTGATACCACGGATACACTTTCCTTCACACTGAGACTCCTGCGGGCAGACACGTCCACAGATTGCCGGAAGTGCGGAAGACTGTCCGATGATCTTGTATGCTTCCTCGATATTTCCTTCCTTTACTTCCTGAACAAATGCCGGAATATTGATCGATACCGGACATCCTTCGATACATTTTGCATTTTTACAATTCAGGCATCTTGTTGCCTCTTCCATTGCCTCTTCCTGATTATATCCAAGACAAACTTCTTCAAAATTTGTTGCACGTACTTTTGGATCCTGTTCTCTGACAGGTACTCTCACCATTCCTTTTGCCATTACTCGTCACCTCCACAATGTCCGCATCCGCCGTGATGAGTATCGCCTTCCTGTAATTTCAGCATTGCTCTTCCCTCTACTGATCTGTACATCTGGCTTCTCTTCATCGCCTGGTCAAAGTCTACCAGATGTCCGTCAAATTCCGGTCCGTCTACACATGCAAACTTGATCTCATCTCCAACCTGAAGACGACATGCTCCGCACATTCCGGTACCGTCTACCATAACCGGGTTCATGCTGACGATCGTCGGAAGGTTCAGTTCTTTTGTCAGAAGACAGACAAATTTCATCATGATCATTGGTCCGATGGCCACACATTTGTCATAGTGTTTTCCTTCTTTTTCCACCAGATCCTTAATCACCTGTGTTACCATACCGGAACGTCCATAAGAACCGTCGTCTGTTGTCACATAGAGATTACCCGCTACTGCTTCCATCTCTTTTTCCATGATCACGAGGTCTTTTGTCTTTGCTCCGATGATCACGTCTGCATCTACGCCGTGTTCATGCAGCCATTTTACCTGTGGATATACAGGGGCTGTACCAAGTCCTCCTGCCACAAATAAGATCTTCTGTTTTTTCAGTTCTTCAATATCTTCCTCCACAAATTCAGAAGCACATCCAAGAGGACCTACAAAGTCACGGAAGGAATCTCCTGCTTTGAGTTCTGACATTTTTACAGTGGAAGCTCCGACTTCCTGTACCACGATGGTGATCGTTCCGGCTTCTCTGTCATAATCACAGATCGTAAGCGGGATGCGTTCCCCTTTCTCGTCCATCTTTACAATCACAAACTGCCCCGGTTCACAATGACTTGCAACCCTTGGCGCATGCACGTCCATCAGAAAAATATTCTCAGACAATTTTTCTGCTTTCAAAATCTTATACATGTTCTTCCTCCTTGTAATAAATCACCTTTCTTAATAATACGCCATTATTGGCATAATGGCAATAGTTGTTCGTGATTTTATTTTCATACTAAAAGAGGACAGACACTTCTTTTTGTACTGTGCCTGTCCCTCTCGTTCATTCACAAACGGTCAGTCTGATTCGATTAAAAATCAACTTCTGTTCCGTAATATGTACATGTGAATAATTTTTCCATTGTTGCAGGATCAATTGAACGAGGATTAGATCCTGTACATGCATCACCTACTGCCAGTTCTGCAATCTTAGCAACTTTTTCTTTGAATTCATTCTCTTCAACTCCAAACTCTTTGAGTGTCTTTGGAATATTCAGTTTTACATTAAAGTCATCGATCTTTTCAACCAGACTGTTGATGAGTGCTTTTTCAGAAGTTCCCGGAAGTCCCATTCTGCGAGCAACCTCAGCATAACGTTTTGCTGCAACCGGATCTTTTGCGTTGTATTTGATTACATATGGAAGATAAATCGCATTCGCACATCCGTGAGGAATGTGTCCTGTTGAGAATGCTGCACCTGTCTTATGTGCCATAGAGTGTACGATTCCAAGCAATGCATTGGAGAATGCCATACCTGCCAGACACTGTGCATAATGCATCTGCTCTCTTGCATCCATATCGCAGTTGTAAGATGCCGGAAGGTTATCCAGTACCATCTCAATTGCCTGCAGTGCAAGTGGATCTGTAAATGGTCCGTTCAATGTAGAAACATATGCTTCAATTGCATGTGTCAATGCGTCCATACCTGTATATGCAACCTGTTTAACCGGAAGACCAGCTACCAAATCCGGATCAACGATCGCAACATCCGGTGTAATGTTAAAGTCAGCCAGTGGATATTTTACACCTGTCTGATAGTTTGTAATAACTGAAAATGCAGTTACTTCTGTAGCTGTTCCTGATGTAGAAGGAATCGCTGCGAATTTTGCTTTCTGTCTCAATTCCGGGAAGTTAAATGGAATGCAAAGATCTTCAAATGTCACATCCGGGTACTCATAGAATGCCCACATTGCTTTTGCAGCATCGATCGGGGAACCTCCGCCCATTGCAACGATCCAGTCCGGCTCAAACGCGCGCATTGCCTCTGCGCCTTTCATAACAGTCTCTACTGACGGATCCGGCTCAACGCCTTCAAACAGCTGTACTTCCATTCCTGCTTCTTTCAGGTACTCTACTGCTCTGTCAAGAAATCCCTGACGCTTCATAGAACCGCCGCCTACTACAAGGATTGCTTTTTTTCCTTTCAGGTTCTTTAATTCTTCCAGACATCCTTTTCCGTGGTAAATGTCTCTTGGTAAACAAAATCTGCTCATTGTTCTGCATCTCCTTTGATTAAAGTCTGTTGTTTTCAACTAGAATCATTATACCACTGTGAAACTTTTCACACAACAAAACTATTGATTTTTTTCGTTAAATAATGCACAAAAAACCAGTGCTATTTTTGTAAGAAAAGCCAATTGCATTTTTGTAACACCTGTTTTTTCAAAAAATCAGCCCCATTACTGCGGCTGATAAATATAATTTCTCTTTGTAATCTGCGTCATTTTTCCGGTCTTACTTACCAGGACTGCACTAAATAATGTCTGCCCCTCCGGCATTTCAACCGGACCTGTATACAGCATAGATTCTGTTGTTGGTACAGATCCATCGATCGTATAATAAGCCGTATAGCCTTCCGGCACTGTGATCGTAATCTGAGTCACCGTGCTATACTGTCCCGTAGACGGTGTGACGACCGGTGCATCTGCCACCGGAAATTCGATCTCATACGTTTTGGACACAATCAAACTTGGTATTTTCTTCTCGTTATAGGCAATCGCTTTAATCTGCGTTTTTCCTTCTGTACTTAAAAGGATCGGTTCCGTATATTCTGTGCTTGCCGAAATTGGATCACTTCCATCTGTTGTATAATAAATCGTTTCTCCAGATGCAGACAGCGTCACTTCCTGTACTTCGCTATATTTACCTTCATCCAGACTAAAAACAGGATCTGTAGAAATGTACGCTTTCAAACTTGACAATACTGCTTCATCCTCACAGTCTCCCAAAATTTCCGGAATTTTTTCCAATTGTTTTGACTCTTCATAAAAGCGGATTGCTGCCTGGTACAATTCTTGATTGGATGGATAAGAGGCAATCGCCGAGAGAAATACGGATTCTGCTTCGTCTTCCTCCCCCTGTTCCATATAGGTCTCTGCCAGACCTGAATATGCCTCTGGTTTTTGGGCATTTTTTCCGATTGCATGTTTAAAATATTTTTCCGCTGTCTGATATTCTTTCATCTGCAATGCATCATACCCTTTTGCCACTTTGCCGGCATAAGAATTCTGATACATAATATATCCAAACAACGCACCGAAAAGCAGTAAAAACAATAATAAAATCAAAAGTACCTTTCTTCGTCTGCGTATCAGCTGCTTTTTTCGCTCCTGCTGTTTTCGTCTTGCCTCTGCACGAGACCTGTTTTTTGCTGCACGCTCTCTTCTGGTCTGTATTTCATTCAACTCTTCCTGACTGAGCACCCGCGTTGCCTTTGACTGATATCCATTCTGTTTTCTGCCAAAATTGCGAACATCCTCTGTATGCATCTGTCTCGTCACATCCTCTACCGATCCTTTTACTTCCTGAGTAAGGACATTCTCTAAAGGATTATAATCTGGTACGATCTGAATGTCTTTCCCACATCTCGGACAACGCATCCAGCCTTCCGGAATAATCGCATTACAATGCGCACATCTCATATCTGTTCCTCCTAGTCACGCGCCGTCTGCACACAATTGTCCATCAGCATAGCAATCGTCATCGGACCTACGCCGCCAGGTACCGGTGTAATCGCAGATACTTTGGAATACACATCCTCAAAATCTACATCTCCACAAAGATGGTTGTTGGTATCCCTGTGAATCCCCACGTCGATTACGACTGCACCCTCTTTTATGTACTCTGCCGTGATCATCTTTGGACGCCCGACCGCCGCAATCAAAATATCAGCCCTGCGTGTTACTTCTTTGAGGTTTTCCGTTTTAGAATGGGCAACCGTCACAGTTCCATTTTCACGCAAAAGCAATGCTGCCATCGGTTTTCCCACGATATTACTTCGCCCAACTACAACGCATTCTTTTCCTGCAATTTCGATTCCTGAATATTTCAAAAGCTGTATAATTCCTGCCGGTGTACAGGATACAAATCCCTTTTCACCCAACCAGAGTCGTCCTACGCTCACCGGATGAAATCCATCCACATCCTTATCCGGTGAGATCGTACGTATGATTCTGTCTTCATCAATCTGTTTTGGAAGCGGTAACTGCACCAGGATTCCATGTACTTTTTCCGTCTGATTTAACGTTTCGATCAGCTTGACAAGCTCCTCTTCTGTTGTATCTTCATCCAATTCATACGATACCGACTCAATTCCAACATAAGCACACGCCTTTTTCTTGTTGTTTACATATACCGAAGAAGCCGCATCCTGCCCTACCTGAATCACTGCCAGACAGATCTTGGTGCCTCTTTCTTTCAGCACGGATACTTCTTCTTTCAATTTATCTTTGATTTCTTTTGCAATTCGTTTTCCGTCAATTATCTGTGCCATTCAATACTCCTTTAAAACAGTCCTGTAATTTTTCCGTCATCTGTTACATCGATGTTATTTGCAGCAGGGACTTTCGGAAGTCCGGGCATTGTCATCACCGCACCTGTCAGAGCAACGACAAATCCGGCACCTGCGCTGACATAAACTTCACGGATATGGATGTCAAAGTTTTCCGGACGTCCCAGTTTTTTCGCATCATCTGACAGAGAATACTGATTCTTTGCCATACAGATCGGGAAATGCCCAAATCCCATCTCTTCGATCTTCGCAAGCTGTTTCTTTGCAGCCGGCTCATAGACAACACCGTTTGCCCCGTAAATCTCTTTTGAAATCTTCTCGATCTTTTCTGTCAGAGAAAGTTCATCCTCATACAGTACATGGAAATTGCTTTCCTTATTCTCCAGTGTATCCAACACTTTTTCTGCCAGTTCGATTCCGCCTTCTCCACCTTTTTCCCACACCTTTGCAAGGGCGAATTCACAGTCTCTTTCTTCACAAAAGCTGCGGATAAATTCATTTTCCGCTTCCGTATCTGTAACAAAGGAATTCAGTGTTACTACAACAGGAACGCCGTATTTCTGAATATTCTCAATGTGTTTTTCCAGATTCACGATTCCTTTTTTCAGTGCTTCCAGATTTTCTTCGCCCAAATCCTGTTTTGCAACTCCGCCATTGTATTTCAGTGCCCGCACTGTTGCTACAAGTACCACTGCGTCCGGTTTTAATCCCGCTTTACGGCATTTAATATCCATAAATTTCTCAGCTCCAAGATCCGCTCCGAATCCGGCTTCTGTAATTGTAATATCGCTGATTTTTAAAGCCAGCTTTGTCGCGCGGACACTGTTGCAGCCGTGTGCGATATTAGCAAAAGGTCCGCCGTGTACCAGTGCCGGTGTGTGCTCCAGTGTCTGGATCATATTCGGTTTGATCGCATCCTTTAACAATGCAGTCATGGCGCCTGTTGCCTGAAGATCGTCTGCTGTTACCGGATTGCCTTCAAATGTATATGCCACGATGATTCGTCCCAGGCGGCGTTTCAGATCTGCAAGATCGTCTGCAAGACAGAGGATTGCCATGATCTCAGATGCGACTGTGATCACAAAATGGTCTTCTCTCACCATTCCATCCATCTTGTTTCCAAGTCCTACTACGATGTTGCGAAGAACTCTGTCGTTCATGTCCACGCAGCGTTTCCAGACAATATTTCTCGGGTCAATTCCCAATGCATTTCCCTGCTGAATGTGATTATCCAACATAGCAGCCAGCAGATTATTCGCAGAAGTGATCGCGTGGAAATCTCCCGTGAAATGCAGATTCAAATCTTCCATTGGGAGAACCTGTGCATACCCGCCTCCTGCTGCTCCGCCTTTGATTCCAAAACACGGTCCAAGAGATGGTTCACGCAGTGCGATGATTGCCTTTTTATTCATTTTTGCAAATGCCTCACCCAGACCTACTGTGATCGTGGTCTTTCCTTCTCCTGCCGGGGTCGGATTGATGGCTGTCACAAGAACCAGTTTTCCATCCTTGCGGTCTTTTACGTTCTCCCAGAGTTCATCGGAGAGCTTCGCTTTGTACTTTCCATAAAACTCCAGTTCCTCTTCTGAAATTCCGATAGACGCTGCCACGTCTTTGATGTGCATTAATTCTGCTTCCTGTGCGATCTGAATATCTGTTTTCATCATTTCTTCCTCCACTGCATTATAAATTTTCCTGAATGTACTGTTCAAATTCTTCTTTTGTCATCAGTACTTTTCTTGGTTTTGTTCCGACTTCTTCTCCGACCACTCCTGCACTGGCAAGCTGATCCATAATCCGGGCTGCCCGGTTGAAGCCGATTTTAAACATCCTCTGGAGCATTCCAATGGATGCTTTTTCTTTTTCAATGATCAGCCGTCCTGCATCTGCAAAATATGCATCCTGCTCATTTGCATTATCCTGCACCCCTGCTCCCTGTATCCCCGGAACCGGTGACGGCAGATCGGAATTTACGTGCTCCTCCACTTCTTCACTGTAGGAGGCATTTCCGTTGTGTTCGATGAGATAGTCCACAACCTTCTGCACTTCTTTATCTGAAACAAAGGATCCCTGCACACGGACCGGTTTTGGATATCCTGTCGGATAAAACAGCATATCTCCCTTTCCAAGCAGTTTCTCTGCTCCATTCATATCAATGATCGTCCTGGAATCCACTCCTGATGAGACAGAAAATGCGATTCTGGACGGCATATTGGCCTTGATCAGACCTGTGATGACATTCACCGAAGGCCGCTGTGTTGCAATGATCAGATGCAGTCCCGCCGCTCTGGCAAGCTGCGCCAGACGGCAGATCGCGCCTTCTACTTCCCCCGGCGCCACCATCATCAGATCCGCCAGCTCATCTACAATGATCACAATCTTCGGCAGTTTTTTCGGAGCTCCTTCTTCTGTCATCTGCGCGATCTTTTCATTGTATCCTTTCAGATCCCGGACATTCTGCTGGGCAAACAGCTGATACCGCTTCATCATCTCAGCGACTGCCCAGTTCAGAGCGCCTGCTGCTTTTTTCGGGTCCGTCACGACCGGGATCAGCAAGTGCGGAATTCCATTATAGACACTTAGTTCCACTACTTTGGGATCCACCATGATCAGTTTTACTTCTTCCGGATCTGCATGGTATAAAATACTCATGATCAGCGTATTGATACATACCGACTTTCCGGATCCTGTCGCTCCTGCCACAAGTAAATGCGGCATCTTTGCGATATCTGCGATCACCGTCTTTCCTGAAATATCTTTTCCCACGGCAAACGGAATATTCGCTGTGGAATTTTTAAATTCCCCGGATTCTAACAGGTCCCTAAGCATCACTGCCGTATTCTCCTGGTTCGGGACCTCAATCCCAACGGCTGCTTTTCCCGGAATCGGCGCCTCGATCCGGATATCTGCCGCTGCCAGATTTAATTTGATATCATCTGCCAGACCTACAATCTTACTTACCTTCACACCTTGTTCCGGCTGCAGCTCATACCGCGTCACAGACGGTCCGCAGCTTGCATTTGTTACATGAACGCGAACCCCGAAATTCTGCAGGGTCTGCTCCAGTTTCTGAGCCGTGGCGCGCAGCTGGGCATCCGAGTCTCCACCGCCCTTTTTCCCTCTTGTCAGAAGATTCATTGGCGGAATCTTGTACACTTTCTTCGGCTGCTGCTCCTGCTCTTTGATACTCTGTTCTACCTGAACAGTCTCTGCTTCCACAGCTGCCGCACTCGCCTTGGTCTTCTTCCTTGTACGGACTGACTCTTCCGGAACATCCTCCTGCGTCATGTTGCCCTCTTCTGCCGGTTCCGGTTCATTCTCCCATAATGGAGTATCCACTGCGCTCGCATCCGACGCCGTGCTTTCCGGACGATTGATCACAAAATCTTCAAATGGAGACGGCAGTGGCTCTGAAAAATCCGATTCCTGTGAAACAGTCAGTTCCCGCATATCCGGATCTTTTCCTGAAGAATTCTTTTTACGCTTTTTCGCTGTTGTCTCCTTTGGCACTTCACTTTCCTGGGCCTGCAGCGTTGTTGCAAAAGAAACACCCGATACTTTATGATCACTTCTTCTGGAAGAATCATTCGGTTCTGTCTTTGCTCCTTCTGCCTGTCTTCGTTTTTCTTCTCTGTTCTTCGCACGCCGGGCAGATGCTTCTCCCTGCCGGCGCTTCATATCTGCATACGCCTTTTTGCTTCCTTTTCCAAGAGGTGCAAGCAGAGAACGTTCTGTGATCAGAATCACACAGATTACCATAAGTACAACGAGTACCACATAAGCGCCTACCACACCAATAAACGGACACAGAATCTTCACCAGACAGCCCCCTGTAAGACCGCCCGCTTTTCTGTAATCACTGGCATACTGATAATAGCTCCACAGACTTTCTTTGGCATCAAAAGGATGCATCACCAGCTGGAAAAATGCACAGATTGCAAACAATAAGGCCACACATGCTGCAATTTTTATGTAGGCGTGTGTATTGCCTTTATTCGAAATTCCAAAAGCAACCACGCCAAATAAGAGAAACGGCAGAATATATGCCATCACTCCGAAAAAACCAAAGAGTACAGAAGAGATCGCACTGCCTGCAATCCCTATGACTCCAAAATTGCTTAAAAGCATCAGCACACAGACCGCAAACATGACCAGAATCAAAATTTCACTGTTCAGGGATGTACTTGCCTGATTTTTGGATGACTTTTTTCTTGTAGTTTTCTTTTTCCTTGTTGACTTTGCAGCCATAATACTTCCCCCTTGATAATTACACATACTACATCTAGTATAACATCAATTGAAAAGTGTGTCATTAACATTTTTTCTGCCGGATCATTTCCCGCAGCTTTTTCAATGCCATGCTGATTCCTCCAACCTCATCAATCATGCCTTCTCTGACTGCATCTTCCCCTTCTAACATAGTCCCGACATCTTTTACCAACTGTGTGGAATCCAGCATCAATTCTTCCAGACGTTCTTTGGTAATCTGCGAATGAGCTGCGATAAACCGGGTAATCCGATCCTGCGTCTTTTCCATATTACGATAACTCTGAATCACTCCAATAAACATCCCAGAGGATCTCACCGGATGCACGATCATTGTTCCACTCGGCACAATAAAAGAATAATCTGCGGAAACTGCAAGCGGTCCGCCGATGGAGTGGCTTCCTCCCAGAACCAGAGAGACCGTTGGTTTGCTTAAGGATGCGATCATTTCCGCGATCGCCAGCCCTGCCTCCACATCACCGCCCAGTGTATTGAGTAAAATCAAAACTCCATCCACTTCATCGTCATCCTCCACCTCTGCCAGTCTTGGAATCAAATGCTCATATTTGGTGGCTTTTGTGTTTCCGGAAACAGCCTCATGCCCTTCAATCTCTCCAATGATCGTCAGAAGCTGTATGTTCGCGTTGTGCCCGTTTCCATTCAGATTTAAGGTGCCGGTCTCCTTAATCTCTTCGTTTTTATCCAGACGTTGTTTTTGCTTCTCCTCATTTTCCATGATCTTCTACCTTCTTTTCTCTATTTTCAGGTCTGTACTTAGACAGCCGGATACTTTAGTATTCGATCAACCGCCCTTGTTTATACGGAAAATGATGCTTTTTCACGCAAAAATGGTATGGATGCCTCTTGTATACATCCATACCATCTTGAATTAACGAAGTGCCTGCTCGACATCCGCAATAATATCTTCTATATTTTCAATTCCCACACTGAAACGAATCAGATCCGGCTGAACGCCTGCTTCTACCAGCTCTTTGTCATTCATCTGACGATGCGTATGGCTGGCAGGATGAAGAACACAGCTTCTGGCATCTGCTACATGTGTCACGATCGCTACCATTTTTAATCGATCCATCATCTCAACTGCAGCGTCTCTGCCGCCTTTGAGACCGAATGTGATGACACCACAGGTTCCGTTTGGCATATATTTCTGCGCAAGATCATAATATTTGTCTCCCGGAAGTGATGGACAGCGCACCCACGCCACCTTTTCATGATTTTTCAGATACTCTGCCACCTTAACTGCATTTTCACAATGGCGCGGCACTCTTAAATGCAGTGTCTCCAGTCCGATGTTTAACAGAAATGCATTCTGCGGTGACTGGATAGAGCCAAGATCTCTCATCAGCTGTGCAGTTGCTTTTGTAATATACGCACCTTTGCCAAATTTTTCTGTATATACAATTCCATGATACGTCTCATCCGGAGTTGTCAGTCCCGGGAATTTTTCTTTGTGTACTTCCCAGTCAAAATTTCCGCTGTCCACGATCGCACCGCCCACACAAGCGGCATGTCCGTCCATATATTTTGTAGTAGAATGTGTCACAATATCCGCGCCCCATTCAAACGGACGGCAATTGATCGGTGTTGCAAATGTATTATCCACAATAAACGGCACCCCATGTGCATGTGCGGCATTTGCGAATTTTTCCAGATCCAGAACAACGAGGGCCGGATTGGCGATCGTCTCTCCAAATACTGCTTTTGTATTTTCCTGAAATGCTGCATCCAGCTCTTCCTGCGTACACTCAGGATCTACAAACGTAGCTTCTACACCCATTTTTTTGATCGTATGGGCATACAGATTGTAGGTACCTCCGTAAAGAGCAGATGCACAGACAATATGATCTCCCGCTTCCACGATATTCATAATCGCATAGAAATTAGCTGCCTGTCCGGATGATGTCAGCATTGCTGCCACTCCGCCTTCCAGATCACAGATTTTTGCAGCAACCGCATCATTGGTCGGATTCTGAAGTCTGGTATAAAAATAACCGGACTCCTCTAAGTCAAACAAACGCCCCATCTGTTCACTGCTTGTATATCGAAATGTTGTACTCTGATAAATAGGAAGAACTCTCGCCTCTCCATTACCCGGTTCATATCCGGATTGTATACATTTTGTCTCTGTCTTGTAATTACTCATTTTTCTCTCCTCCTACTGAATACAAATATTTCTTCTCCAGAGAACGAACCATCTTTGTGTACAATTCTCTGCATTCTTCTTGTTCGCCCGCTTCAATCAGGCGTACACACGGCTTTAAATACTTTTCCCAGATATCCGCATAAATTTCTGATGCGTCCGGACTGCGGTCAATCCGCTTTACGATTGTCGGAGCAATATTATAATACTCTTTTACAAGAATCTCTCCATCCTTTGTCCTCATCAGGTACTGATCTCTGTATTCTCTCAAAAGATTCAGTTCATAGCAGTCATCCGGCTTGTTCAGACTCTTACAGACAGCAGTTGTAATATAACAGAAAACTCCTTTTTTAAACCCATTCTCAATACTTGCAGCATCCGAGTGTCCGATTTTGCTGCCAGGCACCTTCTGATTCCATATCTCCACGATTGTCTCCGTAAATATCTTCGTCTGCGTACTCTGAATTTCCCCCATCAGCGGAACAAAAAAAGCTACCATGGCCATGTTGTGATCAATAACTGCCGTTTCTCTTTTTCGCTTGGAATCAATCTGAGAGAGCATATCCGATGCATATTCCGGAACATACCCCGCAACTTCCTGCATACATTTTTCAGATTTTTCAATCGTTTCTTTCACGCATTCCAGCAGTGTCTGATTTTCTTCTTTTAAAATTCCCATATCTGACTGATATGTTTTCTTCTGAAATCCCCGTACTTTTTCTCTGGTTTTTTCATACAAAACAATCAAATCATTCTGTAAGCTATTCTGACTCATTGGCATTCCTCTTTTTGTTGTATTTCCTTTTATACCATTGTTCAGTATAGCATATCTGATACTGCATTTCAATTTTTTTGCATAAAGAAACAGGTCTGTTGGATTTCCAGATACCGACAGACCTGTTCTTTATCCTTATTTTGCGAGAGCATAAGGCTTTCTTTTGAAAATACTTTTTGCTTTTCCGTCTACATGAGTCTCCATTTTGGAGTAAACACGAACCATATCATATTTAATCCGTTTTGCACTTCTTCTTTCTTTTACCATAGTGATCCCTCCAAACCATTGATAAACAACTTCTGATTTTATTCTAATGTATGTTTATTATGGTTTCATTATCACTATTTAAAATCTATGTAAGGTGTGCTTACTCATCCCAGTTGTGGTACACGTCCTGAACATCATCATCCTCATCGAGAAGATCCAGTGTTTTCTGGATATTTTTGATATCCTCTTCACTTGTCAGCTCCACATAAGTCTGCGGGATCATTGTCACTTCCGCATCTGCCATGACGATTCCTGCTTCCTCTAATTTCAGGCGCACTTCACTGAAATCTTCCGGAGCAGTCAGAATCTCAAAACTCTCCTCTTCTTCTGAAAAATCTTCCGCCCCAAAGTCCAGAGCCATCATCATCAGTTCATCTGCATCCATATCGCAGTCTTCTTTTGCAACGATGATCTGTCCCTTTTCATCAAACATAAAAGAGACGCATCCCGGTGTTCCTACATTTCCGCTTCCTTTTGTGAATGCATTTCTTACATTGGATGCAGTACGGTTCTTGTTGTCTGTCAGTGTCTTTACAATGATCGCTGTTCCGTTTGGCCCGTATCCCTCGTATGTGATGTGTTCGTAGTTGTCTCCCGAACCTTCTCCTGCCGCTTTCTTGATGTTTCTGTCGATCGTATCATTCGGCATATTATTTGCTTTTGCCTTTGCGATCACATCACGCAGACGGCTGTTGTTTGCCGGATCCGGACCGCCGCCTTCTTTTACTGCAACTGCAAGCTCTCTACCAAGCTTCGTAAAGATCTTTCCCTTTGCTGCATCATTTTTCTCTTTTTTGTGCTTAATATTTGCAAATTTTGAATGTCCTGACATTGCTCAATTCTCCTTTTATCTCATAAACTCGTTGTTCCATTTTATCACTCTTTTTTCGTTCTGTAAAGTTGTAACGCTGACATTTCCCGCCCATTTCCGTTATGTAGGAAGTTCCAGGCTAATGCGGATCGCTTCATTGACTTCTTCCATAAATGTTCCGTCCACATGGCAGATATACTCCTTCAGCCGCTTTTTGTCCAATGTTCTGATCTGCTCCAGAAGTACCACTGAATTTTTCACAAGCCGGTATTTTTTTGCACTGATTTCAATGTGTGTAGGCAGCTTTGCTTTGTTCATTCTGGATGTGATCGCTGCACAGATCACTGTAGGACTGTGCTTATTTCCCACATCATTCTGGATAACCAGCACCGGCCGCACACCGCCCTGTTCTGAACCGATCACCGGACTTAAATCCGCATAATAAATATCCCCTCGTCTGACTGTCACGTTCTATTCACACTCCGATTCTTATACTTCAATTTTCTCCCCCTCAGGGAAGTATACTTGAGTATTCCCGCTTTTATCGGATGTATGCATCTGTTGATATTTTCTTTACAGATTGCCGCCTTTATAAACTCTTGGAATCCGCTTGCCAAGGCAGCATACAAATTCATAATTGAACCGTCCGCTCAATTCACTTAATTCTTCTACTGTGATCTCCTCTTCTCCACTTTTTCCGATCAAAACCACCTCATCCATAAATTTCACATCTGGAATATCGGTCACATCTGCCATAAACTGATCCATGCAGACCCTTCCCAGGATCCGCGCCCGTTTTCCATGAATGAGCACATCTGCCTGATTGGAAAGTCCTCTGGCATATCCGTCCCCATATCCGACAGGGATCGTAGCCACTTTCAGATTCTTCTCCGCAGTAAAAGTTCCCCCGTAACTGATGGAAACGCCCTTCGCCACCTCTTTTACAAAACTGACATGACTGACCAGGCGAAGCGCCGGCTTCAACTGCACTGCATCCTTTTCCACCTCATCAGAAGGATACATCCCATAAAGAGAAATCCCTGCACGGACCAGATCTTGTCTCCACTGGGGAAAACCAATAATCCCCGCACTATTGTCACAATGAAATCTGGAAATCTGAACACCTCTTTGCTTCACTGCCTCTTTCATCCACAGAAACTTCTCATACTGTTTTTCTGAGAATGTTTTATCTTTCTCGTCGGCTTTTGCAAAATGCGTAAACATTCCTTCTAATTTTACATGCGGAAGCTTTTCAATCTCTGCAATGATGTCCGCGCTCTCTTCGGTCACCGAAAATCCAAGTCTCTCCATCCCTGTATCGATCTTTATATGGAAATAGGCATCTTTGCCAAGTCTTTCTGCCATTTCTGACATCTCTTTCGCCATTTCCATGGTGTATATCGTCGCACGCACTTCTTCCCGTATCATTGTCTCATACTGATCCGGAAACACACATCCCAGAACAATGGTTGGTTTTTGGATCCCTGCATGATGCAGATCCACCGCTTCTTCCAGTGTGGCAGTCGCATATCCCCACACGGAAGGATCTTTTTCCAACATTTGGGCAATGGGAATGGCTCCATGACCATATCCATCCGTCTTTACCACTGCAATAAACTGTGCATCTGCACCGACTCGCTGTTTCATTTGTTCCATATTATAACGGATTGCATCCAGATCGATCTCTGCATACACTCTGCTGTGTTTTTCCATCAATTCTCTCCCCTTTTTGTCTCTTTGATACATATTTTGATTCCTTCTGTCAGATCCTGTGCCAAGACACTGTAGGCTCCACAGCGTTTTCTGGCTTCATCCCCTCCGCATGCATGCAGGTATACACCCAGAACCGCCGCATCATATGCTGACATATGCTGTGCTAAAAGTCCGGCGATCACACCGGCAAGCACATCTCCGGATCCCGCTTTTGCCATCGCACTGTTTCCTGCGGTATTCAAAAACATCTGCCTGCCCTGCGCTGCCACCAGAGTCCTGGCATCTTTCAAGGCACACACAACGCCGTAATCTCCAACAAATTTCTGCAGTTTTTCAAAACGTCTCTCCGCAAGCTCGGAAACCGTACATCCGATCATTCCCGCCATTTCTTTCATATGTGGCGTCAGAATGATCTCTTTTGCTTCCTGCAGCAACAGTTCTTTTTTCCGTGCCAGAAGATTCAATCCATCTGCATCTATGACGCATGGAATTTCCAGATGTCTCAAAACATATTCTAAGATCTGCTCAGAAACCTTACTTTTTCCAAGTCCGCACCCAATACAGACAACATCTGCCCATTTCAGCAATGCAGCAAGCGCCTCTTCCTCATATACGGTATACGTGGACACAATCGCTTCCGGCAAAAGCTGCTGCAGAATCACCCGGTTCGTCTCCTCTGTATAAATCTGCACCAGACCGCAGCCGCTGATATATGCAGATTTTGCGCTCAGATACGCAGCGCCGGACATTCCTTTGCTCCCTGTGATCATCAAAATTTTCCCATAACTTCCTTTGTGGGAATTCTTCTTCCGTTTTGGAAGCATTTCAAAAAGATCTTCCCTGTCCAGTGTATAACAGATATCCGTCTGTTTCCGAAAAATATCGGTCGCGATCCCAATCTCTGCAGGAACTACTTCCCCGCTGTATTCATATCCCGGGAACAAAACACTCCCCAGCTTTTCGCATGCAAACGACACAGTCAGATCCGCCCGAAACGCCACTCCCAGAACACTCCCGTCAAAAGAGCTGATCCCCGAGGGAACATCAACCGCTACTTTCTGCCCTTTCTTTTGATTCATGGCTTTGATCACTTCAGCATATCGCCCTGTAACCGGACGGCTCAGACCCACACCAAACACCGCATCTATCACAACAGTATATTCTTCCCGTGGAATATCTGTGACAATCTGCACGCCCAGATTCCCGGCAATCTCCCTTTGCATCCTGCACTCTTCACTCATGGATGCCTCACTGCCCACAAATACTGCACATACTCTTTTCCCTTCCATATGCAAAAGTCTTGCAACTGCAAATCCGTCTCCTCCATTATTCCCGCTGCCGCATACTACCAGACATTGTTCCAGAGCGATCTGTCTCTCCTTCATCACTTCCACTGTCTTTAGAGCAGCACGTTCCATCAGTACCAGCGATGGGATTCCAATTCTTTGTATCGTATCTTCATCTGCCTTTTGCATCCATGTTCCATTTGGTAAATATCTCATGATTTTTCATCCTTTCTTATGATTCAAAAGAAAGGACGTGCGATCAGAAGAATCCGATCACACGTCTTTGCACATTGGCTGGGTTATTCTCACTTATTCTTTCCTTCCTGATGACGGCTGACATTATATGACAGCTTCATCAGACTGTCCGACAGATGCACACTTTCTACGATCACATCTTTCGGTAAATTCAGATCCGTATGTGCAAAATTCCAGATTGCCTGAATACCATTGTCTACCAGAAGTTCTGCAACTTCTTTTGCTTTTGACTTCGGAATCGTCAATGCAGCAATCTCAATCTCATTCTCCTGAAGAAACTCCTGCAGTTCATCCATCATACGAACTGGAATCCCCCGGATCGCAACTCCTTCCAAACGTGGATTCACATCAAAAATCCCTTTTAAAAGAAATCCACCCTTCTCAAAAGAAGCATAATTGGCCAGAGCCTGTCCTAAATTACCTGCACCTATAATAATAAAATTGTGATTTCTGTCCAATCCCAGAATCTTACCAATCTCTGTATACAAATATTTGACATTATAACCGTATCCCTGCTGTCCGAATCCGCCGAAATTATTCAGATCCTGACGAATCTGGGAGGCTGTTACGTGCATCTTCTTACTCAGATCACTGGATGAAATCCGCTCTACCTGAGCTTCCATCAAATCTCCAAGGTATCTGTAATATCTGGGAAGTCTGCCTATGACCGCACGGGATATTTTTCTCTCTTCCACTTATCGTATCCTCCAAATTTAATCTTTTCTTATTATATAGAATTGTGAAAGAGAAGTCAAACTTTTAGTTGGGAATCTATAAATTTATTTTGATTTATCTTTCTCTGTTTTCCTTGTAAAACTGCTGTTTGAAACCAGATCAAACGGATTGGCCTCCACATGTGCAAGATGCAGCGTCAATCTGACAGCATACACATCTATAAAAATTGCTGAGCACCTTTCCCAATTCAATCGGATGATCTTTATTTATTTCATGTCCGGCACGGGAAATAATCTCTAATTCTGCAGAATTAATCTGCTGTTTTAATTCTATAGATGCAGACATATTTATCTTATCCTTTTCACCACATAACACAAGTACCCGGCAACTTAATTTTGCTAAATCCTTTCGAAAATCTAAATCCATCATGGATTGGGACAAATTAATAAAATCCTTTTTTTCAAACCCTATTTTGCGGAAACTCCTGTTTGGCATAAGATGAAATATCAGATTCTGAAATTGCAATAACCTCTTCGGCATGATATATTGCGTACCAATTAATACCAGAGAGGCTACTTTCTCTGCATGTTCCACTGCATAATGCAAAGCGAGGATTCCCCCCAATGAAAGACCGCACAAATGCAGAACTTCTTGCTGTTCACAATAATTCTCCAGTTCATGATATAAATCAAAATAACTGGCTTCTTTTCCCGAAAGCCAGTCAGATAAATCCGGGCAGTCCACATCCACCTCCAAATCCAGTCTCTTAATTGTAGCCTCCCAGTCCGAAGGAACTTGCCCCAATCCATGCAAAAATATGTATTTCATTCCATTTTTCCTC
>OLOY01000676.1_pt1 | contig 20512 bp, 15 predicted proteins | sample 1672771 | NCBI WGS metagenome assembly OLOY01 (sample SAMEA3136722, study PRJEB25190) | human gut metagenome
GTAAATCGTTACTGTTCACTCCGTTCACAGTAACGTAGCCAAAATTCATTCCAGATTACCTGCGGGGGTTGCGAAAAGCATTTTTCAAACACACTCTAACAACTTCCGTAATCTTCCCGCAACGCAGAAAAACAGGCTTCGATATCTGTATCATCGATGCCTGTTTTTTCTGTGTTACAATTATTTTTACATTACTCCACCATGCGGCTTTCATCCGCTTTATACTCAAAGAAATCAAAGTCAGCGCATTTCTTATGAAGCACACGGTCTGCGCAGGTAATGCCTACCATAGTTCCTGTGAATTCACCGTATTTACAGTACTCATCCGAAAATCTTGTAGTATCAAAAATACGGCCAATCTTCTCATAACTTTCCCCATCATAGCTCCACTCAAACCAGGATCTTCTTCCTTCGATATAAAGGCGCAGATAAATAGGCTTATCCTCTACAGGGATTCTGGTATTCAGAAATTCTGTTTTCACACCATTTTCCAGATGAATAATGGACAATGCACTCTGTCCCAGAGTTTCGCTGTAATATTTGCGAAGATTGATATAGTTCATATTGTCATAATACAGGATCAGTCCCGCACTGTGCTGGTGAACTTCCGGCACAAATTCCATCTTTGTGGTGATTCTTGCATAAACACTGGTCAGCTTTCTTGCAAGAATGCTGACTTTATTCAGAGAAGTCCTTGACTCCTGCCCCCGAATACGGACATAACCTTTTCTTGTCTTTACATCGGCAAATCTCTGCGGCATAATGCGGGGTGAATAATAGAAATTGCCAAGCTCGTCCCCGTCAAAATCATCAAAATCCGGTGTTTTCTCCACTGGATATTCCGGCAAAGAACTCTCAGGTACTTCCAGCTTTGCCAGATTACTGCCATCTGCCATACGCAGCCAGTTATCCTCTGTCCACATCATTTTCTGGATTGCAGTTTCTCTTCCCAGAGTACAGCGCAATTCCGGTACAAAAGGTCTGGCACAAAGATGTACCAGATACACCTCACCGGTAGGAAGCTCAACATAGCTTCCATGTCCGGATTTCTGAAGAACAGAATTCGGATTATAATACTTCGGCTTCAGATGATCCGGATCCTGTCTTTCATAAGATTCTCCGGGCACACTGGTCACAATAGGATTCTTCGGGTCTTTTTCATATGGTCCCCAGACATTTTTGGAACGCCCCATGGTAACACAATGGTTATATCCTGTACCGCCTTCCGCACACATAATATAATAATATTCTCCGCGCTTTGTCAGATGAGGAGCTTCGATGCAGCCCCTGTCTGTACCGCCTCTCCAGATTCTTTTGGGATATCCTACGATTTCCTGATTTTCCGGGGAATATTCCACCATACAGATTGCACCTGGTTTTTCATATCCTTCTCTTGTTTCCCATTCCAGCGAAACAATATACTTCTTTCCATTGGTATCATGAAATAAAGATGCATCAAATCCGGAAGAATGCAGATAAACAGGTTTGCTCCATGGGCCTTTCATGTCTCTGGAACAGATCAGGAAATTGTCCACATCAAAATATCTGGCATTCATGGAATTCATTACACCATAAACTACATAAAACATATCCTCTGCTTCACAGTAAGTCAGACATGGCGCCCAGATTCCCTTGGCACTGGGAAGCTTCTTCAGATCTACTTCTTCATCATCTGTCAGCACATGTGTATATAACTCCCAGTTTTTCAGATCTCTGGAATGATAAATGGGGATTCCAGGGAACCATTCAAAGGTAGAAACTGCCATATAATAATCATCGCCTTTGCGGCAAATGCATGGATCCGGATTAAATCCCGGAAGTATTGGATTTTTTATCATTATATTTTCCTCCTTGTATCACTCCATCACAATCCAGCCAAGATTAAAGGCAAAACACCGTTTGCCTCAACCTCATTTTATAGTATTATAATAGCATACCTCATACAAATGTATAAGGTATAAAAAGAGCTAATATATAGGTCGATATTCTCTTTTTATAGTCCCCATCCACTGCTTATTGCTTTTTGCAACCTCCACAGGGGACTTACTTGATTCGGTTAGATCTATAGCAATTCCACGCTCTGATAAATCAGAATAGAATACGTATCTGCGAAAATCGCCATATAAACAGGGAGAATGATAAAAAATGAAGAGTAAAGAAATTTCACATGAAATTATAGATGTACCTGTTGATACCAATGTCAAATTCCGTACTTCCACTGATCCAGGAAGCTATATTCCCATGCACTGGCATCGTGCAGTTGAAATTATTTATATGCAGGAAGGTTCTCTGGACGTAACAGTGGAATCCGAAAGCTTCACTATCCAAAAAGGGGACTGCATTGTGATCAATGGAAATGTTCTACATTCTACGAAATGCACTTCGCCAAACAAAGCAATCCTCCTTCAAATTCCTCTGGATTTTATGGAAAAATATATTCCTGATCTTGGACAGCTTATTTTTCTCTTTGATTTTCGTACAAAAGATCAGAGACAGCAGACCAAACAGGCTATGTTTAAAACCATTCTGGAACAGCTTCAGATTATTAACAATGTGCACCCGGATGGATATCTCCTCCGTTTCAACAGCCTGATTTTTGAGCTTCTGTTCCAGCTGTATCACAATTTTGCCGTCAAAATCCTACAAAGCAACACCAGTCAGAAAAAAAAGGATATAGCCCGTCTGGAACCTGTACTGGACTATATTTCCGAACATTACAGAGAACCCATCTCCCTGAATGAGATCGCAGAAGTCGCTTGTCTCCAGACAGGATATTTCTGCCGCTTCTTCAAGAAAAAAATGGGAATTACATTTCTCGAATATCAGAATGAATACCGCCTTTCCTTTATTTATCGTGATCTGATCACAACTAGAGATCCCGTCCAAGTCATTCTGGAGCGGCATGGCTTTACCAATTACAAACTATTTCGCAGGATGTTCCTTGAACACTTCGGAAACACTCCCACTCAAATAAGAAAACAGCGGGAAATATTGTAATTCACACATTATTGTGGTAAAGTATTGTCGTGTTATTTTCCATTTCAGGGAACGAAAATAAAGAGGAGGGAACTAATGAAAAATTTCTATTCGTGGTATAAAAAACATATTACCACAGCAATCTTTACCGGACTGATCCTGGGTATCATTACCGGTCTGTTTCTGGCAAACCGTTTCGAACCGGTTCTTACCGTCACAAGTCTCATCGGAAGCATTTACATGAATGCCCTGAACATGATGATCTTTCCACTGGTCTTCTGTTCCATTATCATGGGTATTTCCAGCATCGGAAATGCCCGTACTACCGGCAAGATCACAGCCGGAGCCATGATCTTCTTCCTGTGCACAACTGCACTTGCCAGCCTGGCAGGACTGATCATTCCGCGACTGATCCATCTCGGCGAAGGTGTTAAATTTGAAATGGCAACTTCCGACATCCAGGCAACAGAGATGACCAGCATTCTGGACACCATCAAGAACCTGATCCCATCCAACCCGGTTGCAGCTTTCGCAAACGGAAATATGCTTCAGGTACTTGTATTTGCAGTAATCGTCGGCTTCACCCTCATCGCCATCGGTGAAAAAGGTGCAGCACTTCTGAAAGTGATCGATTCCTGTAACGAAGTCTGTCTGAAAGTAATCAGCACAGTTATGTATTTCACGCCAATCGGTGTCTTCTGTACAATCGTTCCTGTTGTAGAAGCCAACGGTACAGAAACAATCGTTTCACTTGCAACCCAGCTGATCATTCTGTATGTAGCATTCTTCGGATTTGCAATCGTTGTTTACGGCGGTGCAATCAAACTTCTCGGAAAAGAAAGCCCGGTCAAGTTCTTCAAGGCAATGCTCCCGGCAGCATTAAACGCATTCGGAACCTGCTCCAGTTCAGCAACCATTCCCATCAGCAAGCAGTGTATGGAAAATGAGATGGGCGTATCTGATAAAATCACAAGTATCGCCATTCCTCTTGGTGCTACAGTAAACATGGACGCTGTATCCATCCTGATGTCCTTTATGATCATGTTCTTCGCAAATGCCTGCGGCATCAACGTAAGCATTTCCCTGATGATCATAATTCTTCTGGCAAACGTGCTTCTCTCCGTAGGAACACCTGGAATCCCAGGCGGTGCCATCGCATCCTTCGCAGCCCTCGCAACTATGGCAGGCCTGCCGGCAGGTGTTATGGGTGTTTATATCAGTATCAATACACTCTGCGATATGGGTGCTACCTGCGTTAACGTTATTGGCGATATGGCAGGCTGTGTAGTTCTGAAAGAGAAAATTAAGCTTGAGGATTAATACATAAGGAATACAAAAAAGTTGTTGTATCTTTTCATATTGGAAATGAAAAGTACAACAACTTTTTTATCACCCTTTAACAGCTCCGCTCATTAAACCATTCTCTATTTTTTCCTGGAAGAAAATATACGCAATAATTACCGGAATGGTTGTAAGACAAATTCCTGCCATGCTGGAACTATAATCTGTACTGTATTCTCCAAAAAATGCAAGAAGTCCCATAGAAATAGTACCTTTATCTTTATCAGAAATAAAAATAAGAGGAAACAACAGGTTATTCCATACCTGTATAAAATTAAAAATTGAAACACTTACAATTCCCGGAACTGACAGTGGCAAAATCATCTTAAAAAATACTTGATAAATATTTGCTCCATCAATTACCATCGCTTCTTCTAATTCTGTCGGAATTCCATTCATAAATCCAGTAAGAATCAAAATTGTCATTGGAAAACAAAACGCCGCATAAAGCAAAATCAATACCGGATAATTATTCATAATTCCAAGTTTTCCAAAAATATAAGACAACGGAATTAATACCGCCTGAATAGGAATCATCATTCCTGAAATAAACAGTAAATATATTTTTGATTTTCCGCGAAACTTAAATTTTGCCAGAACATACGATGCCATTGCTCCAAAAAGACCTGATATCGCAAGAGTTCCAACTGCAAGAATAATTGTATTCAAAAAATATCTTCCTATATTTCCCACATTCCATGCAGTTAAATAATTTTCTATCCGTAATTTCTTAGGTAAAGCAGTAAATGATGAAAATATTTCCAAATTTCCTTTAAAAGAACAGAAGATTGAAAATACCATCGGATAAATATTGATCAAAGCAACTATAATAAATATCAGAAATCCTATATAATACCCTGCGGAATGTTTTTTTGTTTTCATGATCTATCCCCCCTAATATTCTATGGATTCTTTCTGATTCATAAGTTTCAAACTAAAAATAGAAACAGCAGCACTTAATACAAAGATGACCGTAGCAATCGCACTTCCAGTTCCATAATGACCATATCTATAAGCTTCATTATACATTAAAAGTGCTGGTACAATAGTACAGTTACTGGTTCCTCCTGTAGGTGTCAGAATGTATACAGTATCAAAAATCTTTAATACTCCAGTGATCACCATGATCGTAGACATTTTTAATGGTTCCCAAAGCATTGGAATATAAAGATTCCAAATCTTTTTCCAGCCAGTTGCTCCATCTAATTCTCCTGCTTCCAAAACAGAATCCGGTATAGAAGTAAGACCAGCCAAACAAATGATCATATAATATCCTACACTGGTCCATGTACTGACAACAATCAGACATATCAAAGAAGTTTTAGGATTAACCAGCCACTGCTGAATATAATTTCCAAGTCCAATTTTAATAAGAAGACTATTCAGAATTCCCTTGTCAGTAGGAAAATAAATAAAATTCCATAACAATGCTACTGCTGTCACTGATAAAATCATAGGAATAAAAAATGCAGCTTTAAAAAATCTCTGTCCTTTTTTGAAATGATGGATCAGTAATCCAAGTCCAAATCCAATAGGAACCTGCAAAATAACACTTACAACAACGTAAATAAGAACATTCTGCAACGACTTAAGAAAAACTGCATTATGGAACAGATTACTATAATTCTTAAATCCTACAAATTTAAGCGGCACCGCCTGAAGCCCAGGCCAGTCATTAAATGAAAAATAGACAGACATAACTACAGGTATCAATTCAAAACAAAGATAGATCAATACTGCAGGTATCAAAAATACCGCAATAACTTTCTTATTTTTCCTTATTTTTTCCAAAATAACCCCTCCTCTTTTCTATTTTTGAGTAAACAAAAGGAAGGGTGCTCTCCCCCCTTCCTTTTGCTTTATCTGTCAGCTCTGTGGACGGTTTGCATCAACATCTGCCTGAATAGTCTGTGCTGTATTCTCAGCGGAATCAGACAGCATCATGTTCAAAATTCCATTTCTTGAAGTATCTACTAATGTAGAGCAGGTATCATAGTCAAAATATTCTCCTACAGAATCTGTAATAGTACCTGTATATTCAACCATATCTTTGAAAATCTGCGGTGCGTCTTCCGGTGCATCAATATCTTTATATGGAGCAACTCTCATCGCTGCATTCATACGTTCCTGAATAGACTCTTTAGATGTCATATATTTCACCAGTTTTAGAGTTGCCTCTTTTTCCTCATCACTCATAGTTCCTGAAAGCATCCATCCGGAAGTATATACTACATGTGTATCTTTATACTCTGGTTTATCTTCAAAGTATGGGAATGCAAAGAATGAAATATCATCCAAAATTTCTGATTCAGAATTAAACATTTCAGGAATGATAGGGCTGCTGTGAGAAATCATTGCTACTTCTCCGGTGAGGAACTGATTCATCTGAGTATTATAATCCATTCCTTCAAATCCCTCTGCAAAAGCACCTTTATCTTTTAAATCTTTTGTAATCTGCAGGCATTCTACTACATCATCATCCGTCCATTTTTTCTCGCCAGTACCCAATTTTATAATGCCATCTCTTCCGATTCTTTTAGCAAGAATATTATTAAAGATATGTCCCATAACCCAGGTATTCTTTCCGCCTACTCCAAACGGAGTAATTCCGGCAGCAACCAGCTTATCAATATCCTCATACAGTTCATCCATTGTTTCTGGAGTTTTCTCAATACCGGCTTTTTCAAATAAAGCCTTATTGTAGAAAATAGCATCCACATTCAGTTCATTTGGCAATGCATAGATTCCATCCACTCCATAAGCACTCAGATCATATGTATCTAATGCTCCATCCAGGAACGTGTTCTTCCATTCTTCATCTTCGTTAAGTGAATCTGTCAGATCCAACAGAACTCCATTCTGTGCCCATTCTTTCAGGCCGGCAATTGCCGGATAATAAAAGATATTTGGTGTTTCTCCTGTAGATAATGCAACTTTCAGTTTATTGTTATAAGCAGATTCCTCATAAACAGAATCGTTCTGAACTTCAATATCAGGATTTTCTTCCATAAATGCTGCAATCTGGTCTTCATAAACCTTTGCCATAGGTGTATCACCACTGTCACGGCTCATAAATGTAATCTTAACTTTATCTGCTGCAAATACCGGTGTAATAGATGATAATGCCATTGCTGCCGCTAATACAGCCCCTAAAACTTTTTTCCCTGTCTTCATATAAAAACCTCCTCTTTTCCTTACTAATTTTTGTAACAAACAGCAGTCATCTGATGTCCCTTAATCTCTTTTAGAGTAAATTCAAGTTTTTTTCCATCCTGTACAAATGGAACTTCCTGTTTATCGGGTATTGTATAAATTTTCTCTACTTCACGTTCTTCTGTCATAGTAATCTTAAGATTATATAAAGGAATAATATCATCAACAATCTCAAGATTTTTACATTTCTTCACCGGCACATAATGAAGTACATGTACAATTCTTCTGTTCTCTTGTTCCTGATCTAACACTGTAACTTGTGTTGTTGATGGTCCATTATGCTGAATCAGCGGATTCGGAAGCATTCTGTCTAATTCATTTCTCAGGATCTTTTTATACCATGCAGGTGCCCAGTTCTGATATGTTGTAAAAATCGGATGAATAAAATACGCTGTATTTTCTGTTTCCACAATACCAGGATATACTTCTTTTCTTCCTGATGGAGAATGAAGATGAGAACAAAAATGTTCATATGTACGATTAAATACCGGCGGGATTACTTTCTGGACAAACTGAGCCTCATCTGTCGCTTCTACAAGTGTTCCTTTGTCATACATTACATGTTCTGCATCTGCAAGACCCTTTGCCAGATGTTCTTTCGGCCATATAAAATCCGGACTATATGGTGCATCTCCAAGATATTTTACTGCCAGTTCTGAGATCATAAATTTCTGGTGATCTTTGTCAAGACCAGACTGATAACTTGCCAGTAATTTGCCTCCTGCATTTATATAAGCACTCAGTTTCCGGCCTAATATTTCATCTACAGGAATTACATCCGGTAAAATTAACAACCTGTATTTTCCAAAATCAGAAGTACTGTCAATAAAATCAAACTGATATCCATATTCCATCAGAAGTCTTGCCACACCTTCAGATGCACCTGGAATCTGTCCTGCTACACCTGTAGCATAAAATTCTTCTGCTGTAAAAACACCAATTTCAGATACTGGTTTTGCATTCTCACACCAGGGTTCTTTTTCTTCTACAGATTTATAAACCCTTCCGATCTGCTGATACATATCCTTATTCAATTTTCCCCAGTAATCCATCTGGTCACCAATCGTACATTTGCATCCATGGGAAAGCATGGAAAATACTTCATATTCCATAGCTGCCTCATTACGAAATGCATGAAAATCGCCCCATTCTGTGTGGAATCTGCTTGTCAGTCCAAGACACTCTTTTCCAAAATTCCTCATATATTTAGCAGAAACAGGAAAATCAAGATATCCCCATTCTACTCCCGGAAGAGATTCAAAAGAAAAATACGAATACTCCTTTATCACTGGTTTATCGAGATATCCAACATGTCCTTTGTTATAGCAGACATGAAAATCTGGATTATATTTTTTTGCAAATGCGGTCAGATCTTCGACCATATCATAATAAGTCCACCTTGCAAATTCCTGACGGTCTTCCTTTTTTGCAGGATTCAGACCTTTTTCCCGCATAAGTTTCTGGCAGGATGGACAGCAGCATTCATTCATAAAAGCTGCATCATACCATACTCCATCTCCCGGAATCGTTTCCAGAACTTCTCCGAACTGCTTTTTCAGGAAATCACGATACGGTGTATTTACACAAAGGTTTTTATAAAAACCAGCCTCAAAATACCCCTTTCCCTTATAGTCCTGAAGTGCTCCGTTTTCATCAATACAGATCCATTCCGGATGCATATCTGCGATTCTCTTGTTCCAGCGAATGGTTGTATAAAGGTTTACCTGTATTCCACGTTTTCTGCAGGCTTCAGCCTGTTCTCTCAACAAATCTCTGTGTGCCAGATGAGGATGGACCATTTCCGGAAACATTTTGGAATCATAATATAAATTTCCGTGATGTCCACAAGAAAACAAAGTAATAGAATTCACGTGCGCATCCGCAAGAGTCTGGGCAAACTCTTCCGCATCAAATTCTGAGCAGACCCCCTCAATGGCTTCACTGGTGTGAAAATCCAGATGAATTTGTCGAAATGGAATTTCCTTTTCAGCCATTTCCTTTTACCTCCTGTCTTTTGATGAGACAAGATTACCATTTTTGTGCTATTACGTGAATGTAGATTCTTTGGACGTCTGGGAAATATTTTGGATAATTACATTTTTCTCTCTTCCTGGTACTTAGACGGAGAAATACCATAATACTTTTTAAAATTCTTGCTAAAATAATAAACGTCACTGTATCCTATTGACTCTGCAATTTCTATAAGTGTTTTATCCGGATACTCTGTAAGATATTTCTTTGCCTGTTCCAGACGTGTCTGAGTCAAATACTTACTTAATGAACATCCTTTTTCTTTTTTAAATATACTACTTAGATAACTCGCATTCACCCCAATTGTATCTGCTACCAGATTCAAGCTCATATCAATCCTACTATAATTACTATCAATAAAATCTACTGCATCATTTACTTTTTTCTTTGTTGCAGGAAGTTTATTTTCTGCTGCACATATGCGGCATTTTTCCAATATACACATTAATACACTTCTAATTTCTTCAATTCCACCATTATTCTGCAATCCTGTTAATTGTCTCTGTTCTTTTTCCACAACTAAAGAAAAATCAACTCCCAGTTCAGACATATACAGACAAATATGGATCAGAATATCCGTAGATATATATACTGCTGTGTCAGAAAGGACATTCTGTTCTTCCATTTGAATAAACATTTCACCTATCTCTTTTGTAAGCATTTCATATTCATTTTTTCTGATATAATACAAAAATACTTCCGAATCATATAACGATGATCGTATAAATTGAAACATATCTACTGGCTCGTAAATCAGAATTTTCTGTTCTGTTTTTCCTTTTCTGGCTGCAGAATATGCCTCCTGATAGGCCGCTTTCAATTCTCTGATGTCTGAAAATACCCTGCTGATTCCTCCATTCCAGTTCCTTTTACTATTCATAATTTCCTGCATATAAGTACAGAGAAGCTGAATCTGATATTCCATATTCTCTTCTCCAAATAGAATAAAAGCATATCCTTGGTTCATAGAAATCATTTCATATACCGGAAAATAATCCTGGATTATTTCTTCCATTTCTTCTGCCATTTTGTTATTCTGTTGTTTATTTTCAGGTCTAATCAAAGCCACTGATAATGGTTTATCAAACGGAATCTTCATTTCCTCCCATTTACTCTGCTGATTTTCAGAAGGTACCATACCTGAAAGCTGTTCTAAAAGAAACTGATCCTTTTGCATTTTCTTTACAGAAGATTTCTGTCTATAAATATGTTCCAGTTTTTCTTTACACTTCTGAAGCTCTTTTGTTAATTCTTCAGGGTCCAACGGTTTCAGCACAAAACTGACTGCTCCAAAAGAAAGTGCCTCCCTTGCATATTCAAATTCACCATAAGCGGTCAATATAATTACTTGTATTTCTGGAAAAATAACCTTTACTTTTTTAGATACTTCAATTCCATTCATATATGGAATATTAATATCCATAATTAAAATATCCGGCTTTTCTTCCAAAATTTTCTTTAATGCTTCTTCTCCGTCTTCTGCTTCTCCGCATATTTCCATACCCAGACTATTCCAGTCAACTGTTTTTTTCACTAACGCTCTCTGCAAAAATTCATCATCTACAAGGAATACCCTCATTTTCTATCCTCTTCTCTCTTAAAATCTACAGGAATGCACACTGTTGCCTTCGTTCCCTGACTCAGTTTACTTTCTACTGTAAGACCATATTCTTTTCCAAAATAAATCTGCAATCTTTGTTGAATATTAAATAATCCAAATGCTGAGCCTTTTTCTCTGTAATCTTTACTAAACAGTTCTTCTAATTTTTCTTCTGGAATTCCAAGCCCGTTATCTGACACCTGAATAAAAACCTTATTCTTCTCTTTCCATCCTTTGATTCGGATAATTCCTTTTCCCCTCATTTCCTTTATACCATGATATATAGAATTTTCTACCAATGGCTGAAGTGTCAGTTTTACAATCCACTCCTGCAAAATTTCATTTTCTATATCAATCTCATATTCTATTTTATTTCCATATCTGACTTTCTGTATTTTTATATAATTCTATATATTTGTTATTTCCTGGTCCAGCGGTATTAATGTTTTTCCATCGCTAAGTGACGTTCTATAAAATGTACCAATCGCCTGAATCATGATAAATGCTTCATCCGGACAATTCATTTTGATAAGCGAACTTACACTATTCAATGTATTATATAAGAAATGTGGATTAATCTGTGCCTGAAGTGCTGCAAGCTCAGATTTTCTTTTTGCCCGTTGCTCTCTATATACCTGATCAACCAGCTGCCTGATTTGTTCAGACATCTTATTAAACTCTTCCGATAATATTCCAATTTCATCCTCATACAATACAGGAACACGTACAGAAAGATCTCCTTTTCCAAATTTTTTCATGGTATCTGTCAAATATATCAAAGGCTTTGTTACACTGTGAGAAACCCTCATGCTGAAAAATGTGCTGATTAAAGCAGCAATAATTCCTACTACATAAATAATCTGTGTCATCGCTTTCCCGGCTTTTGTAAGTTCATTCACTGGTGTCAGACCAATCATAAGCCAATCCAGTGTAGGGATTACTGACGCTGTCACAAGATATCTTTTACCGTCAATCCTGAATACTTTTCCTCCTTTTTTATTATCTTCAGCCCATTGAAAATACTCTTCTTCCGAAATATTTCCTGATACATCCTGATCATTTTCTATTTTTTTGTTTCCATCTGTATCAGCAATCAGATAACTGCCTGTCTCCCCATATCTGATATGTGCAAAATTATTTATCAGAAGTGGCGACTGATATTCTATAAGAACATATCCTTTAATAAGTCCCGAATCGTAATCTCTATAATATCTGATATAACCAATTCCATTTTTCTCATAATCTCCCAGGGATACTTCATATAAATCCAACCATTTTACGTTATAATTCTCTTTTATTATGTTAAAAAACTGTTCGTATTTTGATGCCTCAGATCGAATACTGTTAGAATTTACCATATGTCCATATGAGTCAAAAACAGAAATACTGCTATACTGTTTATCTGGATACAATGCATCCAAATAATCCAGACGTTTCTCTACCTGCATTTTATATTTTAACTGATCTGCTGATTCCTCAGAATCCTGTAAAAACCAGTTTTGTATTGCTTCATCTGTTAATATTACCTTAGCTATCTTTCCCGAATTCTCTAATATACTCTGACTGTTATCAGACACTATCTCAAACTTTTCCTTATAGCTTTCGCTGGTGATATTTAATACTGATTTTTCGTATAAAAACTGAATCAATACAGTTAATACAAGGATTGTGAGAAAAAAGAAGCCAATACTTGTAAGAGAAAATTTTTTCGCCAAAGACAGCTCATGATATTTTTTACGCATTCGCACCACCCCCACTTATTAATCCAACATTACCCAAAAAGCCGATACACTGTTTCCGTCAATGTATCGACCCTTAATGATTATTTCCTTTTTATTTACAGATACTGACTAAATTCCACCTTCTCCTTATTCGGTCCTTCAATTGTAAAGAACTTCACTCCATTTTCCCAGAATGGCAGGAAATGAATGGTATCTTGTGTAGAATTTAAACCAGCTTCATTGATATACTGGAAAATCTCTTCAATATCTTTTACGTCAAGTGCAACATGATCGATCGCGCCATGCTCCATTTTCGCTGCATGGTTCTCATAAGTCTCCACTACCAGAGTTCCCAGTTTCAGGAAAACAACCTTCTCGTTTGCTTCCTCATTTACTGTCTCAAATGCTGTTTCAAAACCTAATTTGTGATAAAATTCTACTGTTTTACCAATGTCATTTGTCGGAATTCCAATGTGCTGTACCCCTGTTGAGTAGTTCTTTAAATCCATAGTTTTTGCCCCTTTCTGCTGATCCTTGTGACTTTTTGTCGCTCGTTATGTCAGACTGCTTTTCATAATCCGTTACTGAGAACGCAATAACCAGTAACCATAATCAGACTTCTCAGTCACTTAATATCTCATTTTTTTACAATATACGCAGAAGATTATTCGGTTGTCAAGTGAATTTGTAACTTCTATTTATACTTTATTTTATCCTCATCCATGAATAAACGTTCCTATCCCTTTGTCAAAAAGACTCTAAAGCTATTATTTCACGATTATATTTTGTGCAAAATTCCCATGACATAGAATCCCAATAACTGATAGAATAAATACGACAAAAAATGTCGCTTATCCATTGTCAGACGGGTAGGCGGCATTTTTGCGTTTATATGGAGTTTTTTATTATTTTATGAGGAGGGCTTAACTATGCCAAAAACAAAATTTCAGGAATTTATTTTCACCCTTATCACATCCGGCTGTATAATCTTTATCATGGGCGTTTATAACGTCGCTATCCACACCGGTGGACTTCAGGCGGCTACATTCAGTCACGCACTGCATTCTTTTCCGCTGGAATGGTTCATCGGATTCCTCTGCGCATTCTTCATCGCCAGCAAAACATCCAAATATTTCGCGTTCCGCGTAGCCAAACCAACTGACCGCCCGATCTTCATCATCCTCTGCATCCAGACCTTCACCGTCTGCACAATGGTACCGCTGATGAGCCTGCTTGGAACCATCGAATCTTCAGGAATCACTTCAAATCTCATCTTCATCTGGCTCCAGACCATCTGCCTGAACTTCATCATAGCCTACCCACTGCAGATCCTGGTTGTCGGACCATTCTGCAGATTCGTATTCCGTCACCTGTTCGTATCAGCAAGTCAGGAAAATGAAGGTAAAATAGAACATGAAATGGAACAGCAAGGATTTGCGGAATAAGTCCATATAATAATAAAGAGAGGGTGATTTCTCGCCCTCTGACTTTTCAGGTTCTCCCTTTATGGTGGAGACTCACCGCTTTTTTTAGTTCTCTCTTTGTGGTGGAGACTCACCTGCTTTTAAAAGTTCAAGTTTCTTTATTCTTTCATTTATATTATACTCATAAAAATCATTACCATCAACATTTTTTCATCGCAATTTTCGACAAATTGTGATTGAGTTATTCCATTTTTATTTTTTATAAAACATAACTCCAGCCATAACCAACATCGCAATTCCCACCATCACTAACGGCAGAAAACCATCTATATAACCTTTCCATTTTTCCAGATTATAGTAAATCATATAACAATACAAACTTCCAACAACCACTGCCAACGTCAAAACACAAAACACCACAGAAATTCCGGCAGAAAATAGCCCGCTGGCATACAGCGTATTAACCGTAACCAGATTCAACACAGCCCATCCAACAATCAAAAACAGTTCCGTTGTGACCATACGATGAAAAACAAGATTACTGATCACCAGCAAAACAACGTAACAGATTACACCGCCAGCCATAATCCATCCACCAGAAACTCCCTTCCGAATCCCTTCCGTCTGAAAAATCCCCTGCGACATCCAGTTCACCGCCATAATCCCACAAACCGCCGTCGCAACCAGCAAAATCCCCGACAACCACAACGGAGCATGCCTCTCCGGATAAAAAGCCACACCCCACCACAGCAGGTAACATCCCGCGCAAGTTGCAAGCATCAGCACTCCGTGAAATAATGTATTCATAGCTGATCCATAATCAGAAAACATTACATCATCTTCTTTCTTCTCTTCAACAAAGAGAGGGCGATTCCTCGCCCTCTGACTTTTCAGGTTCTCTCTTTATGGTGGAGACTCACCAGCTTTTTTAGGTTCTCCCTTTGTGGTGGAGACTCACCGCTTTTTTAAGTTCTCCCTTTATGGTGGAGACTCACCAGCTTTTTAGTTCTCTCTTTATGAAAAAGATTCACTAATTTTTGAAATTTCAAATTTCTATTATATTATACTCATAAAGATAATTATCAGCAACATTTTTTCTGCGCAATTTTCGTCAAACATTAAGACAAAAAATCATTTTGTGTTTTCTTAAAATCCATGATATATTCTTCTTATATTTTCATCTAATTTTACAAGCAAAAACTCACTTCAAACGAAAGGATTTTTATATTCATGGACTTCTACAAACGCGCCTCCATCGTCTGCCAAAACATCCCTTACGGCACCGTCGTCACCTACGGTCAGATTGCCCTCCTCTGCCAGAAACCCAAAAACTCCCGTCAGGTAGGCTACGCCCTCCGCACCGGCAAACTCGGCCCAAACATCCCCGCCCACCGAATCCTGAACGCCTCCGGCATTCTAAGTGGCGCCACCTCTTTCGAAACCTACGACCAGCAAAAAATCCTTCTCGAAAGTGAAGGAGTAACTGTCATCCGCACAGACAAGGGATGGAAAACCGACCTCAAAAAATATCAGTGGAAAACTACCCTTGACGATGCTTTGTATTTTGAAAGTGTATTTAAGCAAAATAACATATAAACAAAACAAGTAAGTTCTCTGCTTATTGTTTTTTACAGTTAAAACAGAAAACTTACTTGTTTATACCATCATTTATTCCAGTATCTCTCCAGCTTTATAACATTCTGCAATATAATCACGTGACTGATAATAAAAATCCGTATTATAGTCCGATATACTTTCATCTATCCAGGAATGATATACTTCCCATACCCCTTTCATAATCTCCTGATCCTGATAACAATCTTCAATCACCCGTTCATAAACTTCACCGATCGTCCAATAATCCGGAACACGATACCTGCACTCTCCAACATTATCAAACTCACCCTCTGAAATCTGACATTCTTCTACAAATTCTGATGCAACCTTCTCAATTGGTTCACAATGAAAAACATCCGCATAGTCATAAATCCGCTCCAGTGTTTCTCTCCCCATCAAATCCAGAACCATACAACGTTTCTGTTTCCGAATACGCCCTACATATTCAATCAAACTACACGTATAAAATAAATTGCTGTTATTTCTTGTTCCCATAAACTTCCTCACTTCCCATAAATGTTAATGTATCTAATACAGAAATTGTATGACAACTAATCTGATGCGTTGGATGATTAAACTTTGCAAGCTCCCAGAATGCAGCCCTTGTTATTTTCCCATCCACAAAAGCCTGTACATAATTGAAGATTGTATCTTCAACCATAGGTCCCTCTACAATATCATAAGTATGCGATTTTCCCGTTCTGCATGCTGCAATAAAATCAAGCCATTCATCCGTCATTTTTTCAAACTTCAAATACTTCAATGCAGGATTCGGAATATAATCATAACTATTCACATATCCCTTTTTCCCATATCTGGTCGCCCACCGTTCTGCCTGTTCCTTATAAACAGTACAATAAAAACCGAAATAAAAATCTTTATTAAAAACCGCTCTTCTCACCTCAGGAAATCTAACGATTTCTCTACTTCCATGAAACAACACCATCTAAATTATGACCTCCCCTTCCTAATTTTATAATCACTGTATGTACTCATGTCATAAGTATATATCATCCCCTACCCTTCCACAACCACCCCAAGAAGAAATTGGCTCCACCCAATTTCTTCCAACAAACTCATTCTTCTAGCACATCCAATAATCAGCGCGAAGCAGCATCTCTCTGCAGGTGAATTTGGAGGGGGCTTAGTAACTCTTAGGTGGGGGAAATCCGCGTTATGAAGAAAAATAGCAACCTGTCTGAGCGGAGTCTGCGACGGAGCGAGTTTTGCATTTTTCTTCATGCTTTTAGCGGATTTCCCCCACCTTAGAGTTACTTAGCCCCCGGAACTGAACCTGCAGAGAGATGCTGCTTCGCGCGTCCCTTATTGTCTGTGTACGCCCCACACCAACAAACCTCCCCCAAATACTTACAAAAACCTCTTGACTTTCAAAACAAACAGCGTTAAAATTGCTTTAGCTTTTTAAACAGCTAAACCTATAACGCACAAATTCAACGAAGGGAACCAGTAAAAACAGTCCCCCTGTCCCCAGAGAGCTGCAGTCCGGTGAAATGCAACGACAGACCTGTTTCGAATATCATCCCCGAGAAGGAAAGCCGAACCCTTGAATACAGCCATCACAGATATTGCCGTATTCACAGTAAGCTTCCCCGGCCGCCCCCCGTTACAGGAGCCGCGTATATCGGTACGTTGCAGAATCGTACTTGTTTCAAAGATGAAACAGGGTGGTTACGGAATATTATATGTCCGTCCCTGCGTGGGGCGGACTTTTTTTATGTCAAAAATGCCCTGACACACGAGACATACTTTCTTTACCAGGCTGTCGATCTGAAACCGAAACACTACTTCTGTTTTTCGCAGACAACAGAATTCACCACAGATGAAAAATGTAACTAATTACATATTATAACCATTACATTCCATCTGCCTTGAATCTGCTCCAAATTCCGAAAAACAGCGACAAAATTTTTGAGAGGAGTAGAGAGCATGAAAATCTACAAAAAAATCATGAACGCACTGGCTGCAGTAGAAAAGATCGTCCTTGTGATCTCCACACTGCTGATCCTGGTGCTGACTGTGGGAAACGTATTTTCCCGTAAAGTCATCCACCGTTCCTGGTCCTTCACAGAAGAACTTGTAGTAGCGGTATTCGTACTCATCACCCTGCTGGCAGCCGCACTTGCCTGCCGCGAAGGAGAACTGGTCAGCCTGACACTGGTTACAGACCGCCTTCCAAAGAAACTGAAGAAACCATCCGTAATCCTGATCACAGTCCTAAGCATCATCTTCAGCGTCATCCTTTTCAAATACGGCATGGACAAGGTTATCACCCAGCTTCAGAACGGAAAAAGAACCTTCGTATTAAACTGGCCTGAATGGATCTTCTGGTCCTTCGTCCCTATCGGTGCAGGATGCATGATCCTTCACTTCATCGAATTCTGTCTGGACTTCTGCTGCAAAACCGACAACGCAGAAAATGCCGACAACAGCACAAAAAGTAACATGAACACAATCACAACAGACAAAAAGGAGGGCAAATAAATGATCAGTGCAATCTTATTTATCTCCTTCTTCATATTCCTGATCCTGGGTGTACCCATCGGAATCTGCCTCGGACTTTCCTCCGTATGCGCAATCCTCTACTCCGGTACATCCCTGACGATCGTAGCAACCAACATGTACTCAGGAATCAGCAAATTCCTGCTCCTGGCAATCCCGTTCTTCGTACTGTCAGGAAACATCATGGCAAAAGCCGGTATCTCCAAGCGACTGATCAAATTCGTTGATACCTGCGTAGGCCACAAAAAAGGCGGTATCGCCATCGTATGTGTTATCGTAGCCTGCTTCTTCGGCGCCATCTCCGGTTCCGGTCCTGCAACTGTTGCAGCCCTTGGTGCCGTACTGATCCCTGCAATGGTAGAACAAGGCGGTTTCTCCGCACCATTCTCCACAGCACTGATGGCAACCTCAAGCTCCATTGCCATTGTCATCCCGCCAAGTATCGCCTTCGTTGTATATGCCTCCATCACAGGCACATCCATCGCAGACATGTTCATGGCAGGTATTGTACCAGGTCTTCTAATGGGCGTGGCACTGATAATCGTAGTAATGCTGGAAGCAAAGAAACACAATATCAAACCATCCAGAGAAAAAGCCTCAGGCAAAGAACGCTGGGACGCTTTCAAAGATGCTTTCTGGGGATTCCTGATGCCAGTCATCATTCTGGGCGGTATCTACGGCGGTATCTTCACACCAACAGAAGCAGCAGCCGTATCCGTTGTATACGGACTCTTCGTAGGTATGGTCATCTACCGCGAGGTTTCCATCCACGATATGTTTGACATCCTGGTAGACTCAGCAAAAACAACCGGCGGTATCATGCTCATCGTAGCAAGTGCCTCCCTGTTCTCCTTTGTATGTACCAAATTCGGTATTGCAGATGCAGCCTCCAATTTACTTGGAAGCATCGCACACAATCAGTTTACCTTCCTGCTGATCGTAAATATCATCTTCCTGATCGCAGGATGCTTCATCGATGCAAACTCTGCTATGTACATCTTCATCCCGATCATGCTTCCTGTATGTAAGGCTCTTGGATACGATATAGTAGCATTCGGTGTTATGGCAACTGTAAACCTTGCAATCGGACAGGTAACTCCTCCTGTAGGCGTAAACCTCTTCGTAGCAATCAGCATCAAGATAAAAAAAGGTCTGGAAGTTACTCTGCAGGAGATCTCAAGGGCAGTTGTGCCAATGATCGCAGCCTGCGTTGCAGTTCTTCTGATCGTTACATACATCCCGATCACCTCCACTTTCCTTCCGAAAGCTCTTGCAAAAGAAGGCTCCTACACAGGTGATCAGTCCTCCGCTTCCTCTGACACAGCTTCCAAGGAGGCAGGAGACGGCAATAACTCCTTTGACACAATCGCAGATTACAGCGACCTTGACTGGCCGGAAATGACCTGGAACTTCGCATGCTCCACTACTGAGACAAGTACCTGGGCTGACGGTGGACGTAAGTTCGGTGAACTGATGGAAAAAGCTACAGGCGGCAAAGTCAAAGTCAATATTTACGCTGCTGACCAGCTTACAAACGGCAACCAGTCCGAAGGTATTCAGGCTCTGATGAATGGTGATCCGGTTCAGATCTCCATGCACTCCAACCTGATCTACTCTGCATTTGACCCACGTTTCAACGTTGTTTCTCTTCCGTTTGTCTATGATTCTTACGATGATGCAGATGCGAAATTCGACGGCGAAGCTGGTGAAAAGCTGAAGGAAATCCTCAGTGAGTACGGACTCCACTGCATGGGTATCGCAGAGAACGGTTTCCGCGAGATCACAAACAGCAAACACGAAATTAAATCTGTAGACGATATGAAGAACCTGAAGGTTCGTGTAGCAGGCTCCAACCTTCTGATGGAATGCTACAAGAGATGGGGCGCTGATGCCACAAACATGAACTGGTCAGAAACCTACACAGCACTTCAGCAGAACACTGTAGAAGGCCAGGAGAATCCACTTCCCGCTATCGACGCTGCAAGTGTTCAGGAGGTTCAGCCTTACTGCTCTATGTGGGATGCAATTTATGACTGTCTGTTCTTCTGTATCAACGAAGACATCTACAA
>OLOY01000680.1_pt1 | contig 20326 bp, 8 predicted proteins | sample 1672771 | NCBI WGS metagenome assembly OLOY01 (sample SAMEA3136722, study PRJEB25190) | human gut metagenome
AGGTATCATTTTTATTATATAGAAAGAAATAACACGTCTTAATTTTAGCATAAAACAATACAGTTAAAGCAAAACGCCATCTCAAGCAACCATTAGCTTGGAGATAGCGTTTATCAGTCCTTAATATTAATTTTTCCGTTTCTTTAATGCAAGACCAACATTTAAAGCCTTGAAACACCATTTAATTGGCTGACCGCGATCCTACCTATGCTTTCATTTAGGAGTGCTTATCGCGACGCTTGCCACCTAAGAGCCCGCCAAACAGCATACTCAGCATCCCCAAAATTGCCCAGATATGACCGTGCTCTTTTTCATTGCTGCCAGTCTGAGGCAAGCGTTTATCTTTAACCTGCTTTGATTTAGCTGTCTGATCCGGCAAAATCGTTGATGCTTCTTTAATGGCATCAGCATTTCCAGTTCTGTTTGACTGATTGTCCGACTGTACGGGCTGATTTGGTAGTATCGTTTGATCCGGTGTTGTCGGTTCATCCGGTGGCGTTGGCTCATCCGGTGTTGTTGGCTGATCTGGAACAGCGGATTTGATGTATTCAACTTCAACCGTCAAATCATGCATATCCACTGTTACGTGCAGTGATGGAATAACTTGCATCGTTGCGGTATAGCCTTCCAATACTGGCACGGCTACACTGGCCAGTTTATCGTCATCTAAAACCTGCCAGTCGTGGTACGTAATTTGTCCAGTAACCTCATCAACCACCGCGCTTCTTGTAAACTGCACCTTCTGCTTGATCGCCTTAATACGACCATCAGGAAGCTTAAAGATAATCGTCCGCGTAATTGTTTTGTTCAGATCGGCAAAGGCAACGCCGCTTGGATAGTGACGATCTGGATTGTCCGGCAGCAGATTTTCAGTTGTCTTAGGATCATTTGGCAAAACCGTGACTGTAGCGTGTGCAACCTGAAGCACGATGTCTGACGTGGTCGCCGTAAATGTAACGTTGTCAGGAACGACTTGCTCGGCGGTCAGTTGCCAGCCTGCCGGAACTTTGATCGTAATCGGCACGGTCTGATCCGTCTGGCCGCTAATTGGATCCGAAGCAATTACCTGACCATGCTCGTCTTCATATTTGACATGAATCGTCTGTTGGTTGGCAACATAATTAATGACAATTATTTCATCAGCATCGCCGGCTTGCGCTTCTTGTTCGCCAATCCCGCTTACTGATGGGTGATATCCCGCTACCTCGGGAACACGATATGCCGCCATCAGCGGATTGCCGACTGCCTGCCAATCGCCAAAACCGACGAATCTTTGGTTAACCAGATCATATTCACCCAGTCGTTCAAAATCAACCTGCTGCTTAGTAATCAATGGCTGATCTTGATGCGGCATCAAGACTTTGATCTCTCTGACAGTGGTTTCAGCAAGCTCACTGGCATCGGCGTGATTCAATTTGGCTGCCTGTTCAGCGTCAACTGTAATCACGCGATGTTTGATAACGATTCTGACTGGCTGATCAGCGCTCTCATCAAACACAACTGTATCCGGAACCTTGCCGGCAACGATTTCCCAGCCAGTTGGTACGCTGCTTTGGACCGCGACTGTTTCGCCAGTCCGGCCAACGATGGCATCGCTTCTGATCAGTTGATTGTTTTCATCAACATATTCAATCATCTGGCTGCGCGCTTCAGGCAGATAGTTAACGTCGATAATCGTGCTGTGGGCCGTCCCGCTAGGCTTGTATTCAGCAACCACGGCTTGACTTGGCACCCATCCTTTGATCGTCGGTATCTCAATCTCGGTAAAACGATCGGTAACACCGCTGCCATCGTCTTCGGCAATCCAGGGCCCATAGCTGCGCTGCTTGGTAACCTCATCTTCAAAAGCCAGTCGAATAAAGCTGACTTTTTGCTGAATATGCCTGCTTTGACCATCCGGCAGTTTGATATTGATCGTTCGCGTAACCATGGTATGACGATCCGGATCATTTTCATCAATTACCTGCAGAATATGGCCAATCCGAATCTGCAGCAGCTGCTCGCCGGCTCTTAGGACGACTTCATCTGGGATTGAGTTGGCACCAATTAACTTCCAGCCAGCCGGCAGCTGTGAGGTAAGCTTGATCGTCTCACCAGGTTGCCCCCAGAATGGCTGGGCCGCAACGTAATTACCACTGGCATCAACATACTGAATCACAAATACGCTTTGAGCCTGACTGTAGGTAACAGTTGCCGTACTGTCAGGCGTGTTTGCATTTGGCCGTGATTGCCCAATTTGAGCTAAACTTGGCTGCCAGCCCTCAATTTCTGGTACGGTGACACTTTCAAAAACATCATCGCCATACCATTTACCATAAACAATCTTTCCAGTAACCTCATCTTCAGTTGCGCTGCGGTCAAATACTGCTTTTTGAACAATGGTTTCGATCTGTCCATTTGGGTAAGTAATCTTAATCGTTCTTGTCACGATTCGTTCAGTATCATCAGCGATATCCGTAACATCTTTTTGCTTATGCTGAATCAAGATTATGATTGGATCTGCATCTGCCTTGATCTGAATCATCGTTGGTACGCTTTGAGTATTGGCAAGCTGCCAGTTTTTTGGCACCGTCAGCTTGAATGCAAGCCACTCTCCCGTCTTACCAGCCAAGGACTGTTCTGATATCACCTGACTGGCAGCACCATTAGCGTAGACATATTGAATCAGCTGCGTTTCAATTTGCGGCTCGTACTGAATTTGAACGGTACTGTCTGCAGAATCGGCAGTTGGTACAATCATTGGCACCTGGTTAAGATTAGCCAAATAGCCAGCAATCGCTGGGACGTCAAACTGGTCAAACTGTCCTTGACGATGCCACTCGCCATAGATGAACTGGTTGGTTACCAGATCACGGGTAACGGTCCGCGTGAATTTTACGGTTCGAACTTGGGTCTGAACCTTGCCATTAGGAAGATTCAATTTAATTGAACGACTGACTGTTCGCGTTTCGGCTGGCTGTTCTACCAAGTCATGTTCGATCTGGATGGTCAATGGCACGTTGACTTTTTGAATGACCAATGATTCCGGCAGCTGCTGACCCGCCAGCAATCGCCAGCCAGCGGGAAGCTTGAATCCCGGTTTGATTGGCTCGCCAATCGTGCCAGTAAAGTTTTGCGTCTTGATCAGATTGCCGTTTTGGTCCACGTAATTAACCGTCTGGAGCTGTGATTCAGGCAGATACTCAATATCCAAGACGATATTAGCAGTATCTGGCGTTGCCACAAGCTCACTCACCGTTTGTGAAGGTTCATAGCCAGCCACTTTCGGCAGGATCAGCTCATCCCACTTAGCAATCAGTGGAATCCACGCACCATAAGTATCCGTATCGCTGACCAAATCATGGTAGACTGCCCGTTTAAAGGCAGCTGTCTGTACAATCGTCGTTACGGCATTTTGATTTAACGGATTCTTAAAATTGATCGTTCGCGTAATCTGACGCAGCTGTGGTTCTTTTTTAACTAATTGATGCGCGACCAAGACCTCAATTGGCTGATCAGTAGCCAAAATCTTAACGTTGGCCGGTTGCTGATCTAAGTTGGCCAGCTGCCAGTTTGACGGCAAAATCAGCTTGACCGGTACCGTAGCGTTTAAAACCCCGTTGACCGTCTGCGTTCCAATAACGCTGCCATTTTCGTCAACATAATTGATAGTCCGCTGCCCGGTCCGTGCCTGATAGACTACCTTGATCGTTTGATTGGCCAGCGCATCAGGCATGACTTGTTCAATTGCTGATAACTGCTGTCCCGTGGCCTCATCCGTAATGACTGCTTGATAGCCAGGAATTTCGGGAACCGCCACGGCATTCCAGAGTGATTTAGTATTGAGCGGCTGCCATTCCAAGCTTGTCAATGGAATGATCGGCAGACCGGTTACCGCATCTACCCAAACGCTGCGCACGAAATGAACCCGCTGCGTGATTTGAGACTGCTTGCCCTGCAGATCAGTAATGATGATCGTTCGCGTGGCATAGCGGTTCAGCACGTCTGGTCCCAAATCAATCTGATAGTGCTGATTTTGGGTACCAGCGATTAACTCGCCTTTTTGCACAGGATGATCAAAGTCAACTTGAACGGCTATGTGCCGAATTCTCAATTTGATTGGCGTATCAACCAGTTTCATGGCAATCTTGCTTGGAACGGTTTGATTTTCATCTAATCCCCAGCCATCAGGCAACTGTAGCGTCGGCTCAACCATCGTTCCGGTTTCGCCATCGATTATCTGCGGATCACCAATCAGCTCGCCACTGTCAGCATCGACATACTCAATCGTCTGCGTGGTATAGCGATTGTAATAATTGATCGTCAAGCTGCCATCAACGTCTTCTGGACCAGGCACAACGGCTTCAATGAGCTTGAGGCTTGGCAGGTAGTCCAAAAGATCTTTGGGTACGAACTCATCAAAACGATCATTGCCGATCACCTGCCACTCACCATAGACAACGGCTTTGGTAACCGTATCTACCGTCGCGCTGCGCTTAAATTTAACCGTTTGATTGATCAGCTCAGTCTGACCATCTGGATAGTCAACCTTAATGGCGCGCGTAATGGTCCGATTGAGTTTGTTATAGCCTACGCTGCTGGGATAAAAGTCGTTTTTAGTATACGGCAGGCGATCTTGCGGCGTCTTGGGATCATCAGGCACAACCAAAACCCGACCATGTGCGATCTTAACTATGATTGGCGCCATTGCCGATCCCGTAAAGGTGACTGCTTGGTGATCAGGCTGCCCATTTACCAAGACCCAGCCATCAGGCAATGCTTCAGTAAAGTCGATCGCAACTTCTTGATCAGTCCGCCCAATAACTGCCGTCTGACCAATTACATGCTTCTGATCATCTTGGTAGACTATCAGCACCGCTTGTTCATTAGCTGAGTAGGTAATGTTATACGTCAGCGTTGTATCTTCACCGTTTGGCATGTAGGCAGCTATCTGATCACGACTGGCAGTATAGCCGGTAAACTGCGGCACTGTGAAGTCGGCAAAGAATTGATTGTTAGGATTTTGCCATTCTCCATAGGTTACATGACTGGTAACCAAATCCTTGATTGCCGTTCTAACCAGCGTAATAGTATCTTTTTGCGTACTAAGACCCGCATGTGGATTAAAGACGTTGATGACTCGCGTAACTACTTTTTGAGCGCCTGGATCAGTCGCGGAAACGTCCTGCATCTGATGCTCAATTTCAAAATGAATGACTTGATCCTCAGCTGGAATCTTAATCTCACTTGGTACCGTCACGCCTTTTGCCAGCTGCCAGTTGTCCGGTAGTGCCGCGTTGCCATTCTGACTGGTATCCAAAGAAACTTCTTGATCAACCAGTCCGCCAATCAGCAGTTTTTTAATCACGTTTCTCTGATCATCGACATATTCAATCGTCTGCACGCCGTAATTGGCCGTATAAGTTACATCAATCGTTGTCTCAGCAGCCATGTTTTCATTCGGCGCGCTGGCGGCAATCTCTTTAACTGAGGCCTGATACCCAGCGTAGGCAATTTTTTCGGCTGCTACTTGATCAAACGAGTTGACGACCCGCCAGTTTTCATACGTATCCACGTCCGTAACCTCATCATGAATTCGCGTGGCCTGCATCTTGGCAGTCAGATCAATCGTTTCCGTTCCGCTTGGCTTGTGCAAAACAACATGACGCGTGAAGTAGAAGTCTTTGGGAAACGGGCTAGTAGTTAATTGATGCTTGATGTTATAGACAATCGCGCCATATTCATTCATGCTGATTGAAACCGACATACCGTCTTTAACTTTAGGATCAACAAACTCCCAGTGTTCAGGCAGCTTCAATGAGTAATTCTCACTTGAGTCAACTTGCCCGACTACCTGGTCAGCATGCACCAGCTGATTATTTTCATCAACGTACTGGACGATGCGCGTAACGATTGGCTTTGGTGAATAGGTAATCTCAATCGTTTGATCAACCACATCCGGCGTAGGCTGCAAAGTGTCGATATGATCTTGACTAGCATAGTAGCCAGCTATTTTAGGTACATCAACATCTTCAAAAACTCCATTGCCTTGCCATGCTCCATAGACAACCGTATTATCAACCAAGTCTTTAACCGCCGTCCGTGTAAACGTTACGGTCTGTTCGGTCGTTTGACTGGTGCCATTAGGGTTGTTAAATTTGATCGTGCGGGTAACCTTTTTAGTCGCCCCCGGATCGGTTTGAGAAACGTCTTGGTGCTGATGCTGAATCAGAACCCGGATTGGCGCAGCATTCGGCCTGATCGTGACACTGCCTGGAATCGTTTCATTCGGCGCCATTTCCCAATTAGTAGGGATCACTGGCGTCACGGCTACGTCATGATCAACCAGGCCAGCAATAGCTTGTACACTTATTGGCCCGCCATCAGGATTGTTTTGATCAACATATTGGATCAGCTGTGTGGCATTTTGCGCGATATAGCTGACATCAATAGTAATATCATTGGCCATTGCAGTTGGCGTGATTTCCGGCACCACCGTCTGCGTAGCTTGATAGCCGGCAATCGGATCAATCGCGACCTTGGCGAAGCTGCCATCTGCTTGCCACTGACCATAGTCAATCAGATTAGTTACCAGATCCAGTGTTGCGGTCCGTTTAAAGTTAACCGTCTGCGTCGTCGTAACGACCTGTCCATTTGGCAGACGCACGTTGATGATTCGATTAACGGTATCTTGCGTGGTTTGAGGGTTTTCAGCGGTGACGTCCTGCAACTGATGCTGAACGTGGATAATGATTGGCGTATCGTTCGGCATGATCGTAACCGTAGCTGGTATGGCTTGTTCAGCCGCCAGTTCCCAGCCCGATGGCAAAACTGTTGGTACGTTGACGATCTGGTCGGTGACCCCAGGGACAATCTGCGTTAGTACGATATTATCATTGGCATCTCGGTATGAAATCGTCTGTTGACCGGGGTTGGCCTGATAACTAACCTGATAAACCGAGTCATTCATCAAGGCAGTCGGCGTAAGCTCATCAATCACCTGGTAGTTTGGCCTGTAGCCCGCAATTGTTGCCGGGATAAACTTTTCAAAAACCTGATCGCCAGCCTGCCATTGCCACTCGCCAAAGCTGATCATCCCCGTTACCAGATCCTGAACCGCTGAACGCTGGAATTGCGCCGACTGTTTGATCTCGCTGACCTGGCCAGTTGGCATGGTGATTATAATCTGCCGCGTAACCGTTTTGCTGGTTTGAATTCCCAGCTCTTGATCCAGTCCCGTAACGTCTTTGGTTTGATGTTCAACGATCACCTTGATTACCGGATTATAAACCTTAAACTGCACTTCGCCAGGCAGAGTCTGCCCAGATACAATCTGCCAGTTGTTGGGGGCCTGATAGCTGATCTTAGCAACTGCATCCGTCTTGCCGCTCAGATTTAAATGATTGATTAAATTGCCGTCCTGGTCAACATAGTCAATCTCTTGAATATTGCCATCATTGGCTTGATAGTGTACGTCAATCGTTTCGTTCTTACCGTTGAGCGGATCGACTTTTTCCTCATTGACCTGCCGATCGGGAGTATAACCGGCTACGCTAGGAATATCAACCTTGATAAAGATCCCTTGGGCCGGCACCCAATTACCATAGTCTACGATGCCAGTCACCAGATCTTTAATGGCACTACGATGGAAGGTTGCGGGTTGAATGATTGGTGCCAGCTGTCCTTGATATGGATCAAAAATATTAATGGTCCGCGTAAATTCTTCTTTGGCTAACGCGTCTGTAGCTGAAACATCGCTTGTTTGATGCCGTACCAGCAGAGTAATCGTCTGTCCACTTGCCATTTTGACCGGACTCAAGTCGTTGCTATCGTCAAGTTCCCAATTATCAGGTAAGGCAATTGTAGATGGGTTCTCAGCATGTGTCAGACCAGTATTGACTTTGAGCTGTTGACTAGCTTGATCTAAAGTCAGCTGCAGCGTTTCATCAGTTTGACCATGAATCATAGTGGCTTTACTGATTTGACTGCCCGCTGCATCTTTAAAGATCACCGCCACGTCAACTGGATTGGCTTGATAGCTGACGGTAATTATGCTATCTGCCTGGTTGGCCGTAATTTTATCGACTGCTGGCATATCACCATCCATCGTTAATGCAATTGCCTGCTGATGATTATCGAGCGCTTGGGGCGTGTAACCGGTGAAAACAGGCAGCGTGACCTCATTGAACAAATCCAGCCCCACTGACTGCCAATCAGTATAATGATCCAGCTCGCCATTAGTCATATTGATCACGGCACTGCGCGTAAAAAGAACGATCTGCTGCTGAGTAGCTGAGGTATGATCAAGCGGATTGATGATGACGACCGTTTGTGTAACCTGCCGATTTAAGTCGTCATCAGCAATTGCTTTTTGCAGGTGCTGATTTTTAGTTTCTGGGATCAGCGTCCCTGCCGCCGTAGCCGTGCTGATCGTGCATAAACCGGCCACGATCTGAATCACAATTGGCGTATCAACAGCCGCCAGCTGGACATTTTGCGGCAATGACTCACCAGTTGCCAGCTGCCAGCCATCTGGTAATGCTGGCATAACTACAACATCATCGGTCTTACCCGTTAAGACGTAATCCTGACCCACTTGGGTACTGCCATTCATAAAACGAACCGTCTGCTGGGCTGGATTGGCAGTAAACGTAATCGTCTGTGCTTGGTCTGTATCATTGACGCCGACCGTTTTTTGTTCTACCTTCTCGCTTGGTGTGTAGCCCGGATAAAGATTGGCCGTGTCGATTGCATCCCAGACTGCATTATCCGTCTGCCAATTCGTATAGCCAACCAGTGTCCCAACCACTTCATCAACAATCGCTCGGCGTGTAAAATGAACGGTTTGCGTGACGATACGACTGTTTTTGGTCTTAGGATCAACAATCGTAATCGTACGGGTAACCAGTCTGTTCAGATCATTATACTCAACCCCGGCTGGATAAAACTTCGTTGGGTTATCCGGCAAAGGATCTGTAACTGATTTGGGATCGGTCGGCTCAACATAGACGCGTGCGTACTCAATATTGATCGTGATGTCTTGAGCGCCATCTGCTCCAAAGACAATGGTTCTTGGCTTGGTGTCATCAACAATCAACCATTCTGCCGGCGCGCTCAGCTCAACGACTTTGGTCTCACCAGTATCACCAGTAACTTCCTGTGACTTAATGACATCACCTTGGCTGTTGACATAATTAATGTGCATCGTATGCCGAACTGGCGTAAACGTAACGGTAATATTGCTGTCTTCAGCTTCAGCATTGGGCGTTGTTTTGGCAATCGTTGTCCCCGCTTGACCATCAATCATCATTGTATAGCCAGCCTTGGTATAATCAGCTCCTTGATAATTGGTCAGATCAATCGCCGCAAAATCACCAGTATCGCCATCAACCTGCCATTCTGTATAGGTCGTGATGCCGGTTGCCTTGTCCGTTATGGCCGTTCGCTGATATTTAACAGCCTGCTCGATGGTTTTAATTGTTTGATCAGGATTAGTAATCGTAATGATGCGCTTAACGGTTTTGGTTGTAGCTGTCGAGATGATATTGTGCTTGATTTTAATGATTATATCTGGCGTCTCAGTGCCGACCAGGGTAATTTGAGTCGGGATCGTCCCACTGACAATTTCCCAGCCGGTTGGTACGACTGCGTCCACACTAACGATTTCATCTGTTTTGCCGGTAATGGTCTTGGTTTGAATTACGTTGCCGCTTTCGTCTTCAAATACGATATGCGTCGTCTGTGGCAGTGCAATATAGCTGACCTGATATGTATTTGAAATGCGCTGGGCTGGGGTTAGACTGCTGACGGTCGGTGCAGTCGTTAACGAATAGCCATCCTTAGCAGCTGCCTGCTTAATTACTGATTGAATCGTCGCAATTTCTTCCTGCTCGTTTTTGTAGACCCGGCCAATTGAAATGGCTTTGGTCGTACCATCTGGAAACTTGAGGCTAAACGCATGCCGTCGTGAAGGTTCGTCATTACCGGTCAGATAGTTAAAACTGGCCAGCTCAGACTTAAGGACATTTATCAGATTGGTATCTGTCAGATCAGTAAAGACCAGCAGCGGAATATCGCCACTGCGCGTTGCATAAAAATCATTAGCCTGCAGCTTATAATTGGCCGTCTGTGGCAGCTTGACCTGATTCATCGTCAAGACAAAACCAAATGAGGCCACGTCTTCATTGTTGCCTTTGCTCTTCTGCAGCGTTCCAGCATTGGCAAAGATATATTGTGGCCTGGTCTGCTTAGCTATTTTTGAAAGGTTCCAATTAGAGATATTTAGATTGGTAATACCGGCATAGTAAAAGATATGACTGATCTTGGTCAAAGAAGTGGTCTTCCAATTTGACAGATTTAAGGTTAATGGCCATTCACAAGCATTATCGAAGGCTTGATTGAACATGTAGTCCATATTAGAAACCTTGGCTACATTCCAATTTTCAATACTGTCCAGCGTACTCAGCTTAGAGGTTCCACCAAACATATAGGACATATCCGTTACCTTAGCGGTGTTCCAATTGCTCAGACCGGTAATCCGTACCAGCTGGTTATCGCCATAAAACATACGCGACATATTGGTAACACCAGCAACATCAAGGCCACCAAGAACCAGCGATTTTATCTTGCTGTTATATTGATTCATGTAATTATCGTCATAGCCACTGAAAGCTGCTGTCCAGTTGCCAGTAGCATAGAGCTTGCCATTACCATCACTTGAAATGATCAACTCGGTCAAATCCCGGTTCTGTTTTAGCAAATTATGAATAACGCTAGCAGCAATCGTAAGCTTTTGATTAGCTTTAGTCTTACCAGCTTGATAAAAATCGTAATTGTTAGGAATAGTAATCGTGGTCAGATTCGTGCTTTTACCTGTATAGGTCACGTTGCCCTTGGCATCAACGTTCCAGTCCTTGGTCAAAGCTTGATAATCCGTCGTCTGAACTGCCAATTCGGTTGATTCTGCAGTTGCATTAACCATGGCCACCCTGGCGGTTCGATTAGCTGTTGCCAACTTAGCACTGACTACACTTGATTTTTCAGCAGTTGAAATTGCCGTGCTTTCAGAAACTGCATTGGCAGATTCAACAGCTGAACTGGCGGCAGTTTGACTATCTGCAGCTGTTGAAGACGCGGCATCATTTTGATCGTTGCCAGCACTGGCTGTTGCTGAACTGCTTGATTGCGTCACTGAGTCAGTTTTGGAGTCATCCGTACTTGATGATGCTGCTTGACTGTTTGATGAAACTGTCGAACTTGAAGCAACAGTCGCAACTGCGTTTGAATTGCCTGCATTATCAGTAGTTGCTGTAGCGGCTGAGGGGCCGTTGGCTTGCGATGCTGTACTGCTGATTGTAATCAAGCGATTGGTCGAACTGGTGGTATCCGCCTTAACGACATGCCCACCTAGACTCATCCCGATGGCTACTGCTCCTGCTGAAACGGCAACCCGCTTTAAAACGGCACGATTTAAAAAATAGCGGCAAGAATTGACATGATGTCAGCCAATTCTTGCCAGCTTTGTACATCTTAACGCGACAGCTGCGATCCGTTTCAGTCTCCTTTCCAAACCGTTTCAATCTGTTCGTAATTCATCCCCCTAACATTTGACCGGTGAAACCGTTATGTTATGCAAGGGTGTTTTTTAACCAATATGTATCCCAAAATCGTCTCACCGTATATTTATCCTACTAATAATAAATTAATCTCATACGGCAGACGATCAGTGACCAAAAAACTGATATTTGACAAATCAAAAAAAGAGTAAAAAAATGCCAAAATCAGCTTGCGACCGATTTTTGGCATTTGTCTTCGAATCTCCTCAAGGATGACTAGGTTGGTCAAATACTGATTTATCGGCGTTTGAACCGCCAGCCAGCGCTGAGGTTATCTATCCGTAGTTAAGAGATTGAGTTAATTTCCAGCCACTTTATTCGTAAAAAAGCAAAAACTGTCCCGTTAATCCACAATTTAATTACTGCATAAAATTGCAAGAAGGTTTTGCTTTTGCACCATAATCAGCAATCTTTTACTAATAATCATGATAAGATAGAAACATTAAAGATTGATTAAGCGAAAGGAAAGTGACGGCACAAAATGAACAAGCTGACTGAAAGACATCTGTTGATCGTTGGCCAGACCGGCAGTGGTAAGACGACGTCAACGCTAACGATTCTGGATCAGCTGCAAACCAACGCCCAGGCCAATATTGTCTTGGATCCAACCGGCGAGTACGCGCAACTGCCCAACGCCATCGTCTATCGACTGGGTGAAAACGCCTATCTGGAACCAGGTGAGTTTTCTGCCAGTCAGTTGATTGACGCCCTGGGATTAAAATTTGATTCTCAGCTCAAAATGGCAGCAGCTTTTGCAGTCAATGATCTGAAAATTCAAAACAATCTGCTCAATCAACCAGGCTGCTACGTGCGCATCAATCAGCCAATCAATACGCACCAACATAAAGCTGAGCAGCTGGGGCGCTGGGCTAAATCGTATGACGTGCAATTGCTTCCTGACCAATTGATTGAAGAATTCGTGATTCCATATGCTGATCAGCGAGCTGACTATCACTTAATGGGGCAGCAATATGATCACAAGCTGATTGCCGCAGAATGGTCCAGTATCATTCAGTTGCGCGAATCGCTCGCCAGTCTGCCAGTACGCAAGCTGTTTGGCAGCATTTCTCGACCTGGCCAGGTTAAGACCGAGCTTAACTTCGTATTACAGATGTTTTTAGATCAACGCAGTGCTCATAAGACCTTGGTAATTGATCTTTCTGCACTCAAGACGCTTGCCATTGGACAACGTGCCGTAATCTCACTATTGATGAAGCGAATATTGGAACGCCGTTTGACTCATGCGGCTGATTTTCCGGTCAACATCGTCATTGACGAAGCACATCGTTATCTGCCAGCCGATGAATTCTCCTTGGCTGAAAATGGCATCTTTCAAGTTCTGCGTGAAGGTCGCAAGGTTGGGCTCAACGTGATCTTAACCACGCAATCACCTTTGGACCTGCCAGCTAAACTGCGCTCTCAGTTTCCTAATCTGCTGGTTCACCATCTCGCCAGCCCCGAAGAAATCAGCAGTCTTAACCTGGATTCGCAACTGACTGCCACTGTCAGCGGACTGGGAATCGGTCAAGCTATTATGTGTCTTTTAAATCAGCCGCCACGCGTAATTGACGTACCGCTACCGAGCTGGCTAAACAACAAGGAGGATTTTTAAATGTGCCTGTTCATCATTTTGATGGTTTTATTTTTAATTGCCGCAGGAATCGTAATGGCGATGGCTGCGACTTTCATGTGGGCCATTATCTTTGCCATCATCTGTGGAATCTTAGTCTATAGCATGCTGGCCTGGCTGTTTCGCTGGTATCGCAGCGCGGCCATGGTTGATCATCCTTCCAGTCGCTCGGCTCTGCTATACACGATCGTCATCATACTGATTTTGATCGGAATCGTTAAATGGCATGACCATCATACCGATCATCGCTTCGACTATGCGCGGCCACAGAGCATGCAGATTATATCTTCGACCTTCAAAAAGTCTTAAATTCAAAAAGAGCCGATGCTAAACATCGACTCTTTTTTGATATCGCAAATCCATTCGGTGCAATGATGCTACTCAACTATATTTGTCAAATCTTGTTTTATTTCTTAACATTTCTACGGGCAAAACCAATATGAATTAGCTTTTAAGGGGTGAGTGCTTAATTTAGTCAGTTTACCGACTAAGCGGGTTTGCAAATCATCGGTCAGCGGCTATTATTTAATGTAAGTTTAACTTTCACATCAAATTATAATCCAAGAGGTGAAAAGCATGGCCGCCTTTGATATTCAACCCTATACCCGACAAGCGCCCGCTCAGGTTCGACAAAAGATTCGCACGGGCATCATTGACTTTCCCACTGCCGGCATGGTAGCGGGATATGCACAGGCTAATCTGGTAATCTTGTCGCAAATGTATGCGCATGATTTTCGTGAATGGATTCGGCAAAATCCGCAAGCCTGTCCATTGTTGGAAATCGTCAGACAAACGCCCCTGACCAAGACGATCGCGCGGCACGCCAATATATGTACGGATATACCGCGTTACCGTCTCTATGAAAATGGCCATTTTACTAAAGAGGTTACTGATGCTACTCAGTATTGGCAAGCGGATATGGTTGGCTTTCTGATTGGCTGCTCATTTTCGTTTGAAGAAGCCCTGCTTAAAGCCGGCATTGAGATTCGTCATTTAACCGAAAAGCACAACGTTCCCATGTACAAAACCAGCGTAATGACCAATCCGGTTGGCCGCTTTAAAGGTCCGTTGGTGGTTTCCATGCGGCCAATGTCACTGGCCAAAGCTCGGCTGGCCCAAAAAATTACGGCCCAGATGCCCAACGTTCATGGGGCGCCGATTCAAATTGGCGATCCAGCTGCGATTGGAATCTCTGACCTTGATCACCCCGACTATGGCGATGCTGACACGATCAAGCCAGGCGAAGTGCCGGTCTTTTGGCCATGCGGCGTTACTCCGCAGGCGGCCATTGAAAACGCCAGGCTACCTTTGGTAATCACTCACGCGCCAGGGCATATGTTTATTACCGATATCAAGAATGCCGATCTAAACAACTACCTAGCCGCCCATCAGCCTGAATGACCCACGGCTTAATCACTGCTTGCTGGATTGGCTGTGCCTGGCAACCCATTCTATGTTCAATTCACCTAACTGTAGCCAAAAATCACACGGCTCCATCAATTGAGCAGTGTGGTTTTTAATTTTAGTCAATCAGTGAATGATACCGTGTGTAAGGAACCGACTGATCAAGCTCCAGATTCATCGAAACGATTGGCTTGCCATCATGCTGCTCTTGACGGGCTGATCCTTGCATATAGCGACACGTACCTAAATAATAAAAGGTCTTGTCATCATCAGCATCTGATTTTTTGACAAAGAGCGACAGCCGCCGCTGACCATCCATAAACTTCTTAACATCAGGACTGTCCAGACGTCGCTTGCCCGTAGAAAAATAGTGCATGACATGATCATTCAAAAATTGATCCTCATACTGGATCGAGCGGCTGATATTTTTGGCCTTATGATAGGTAACAAAAATCACGCCATCATGCTCATTAAAAAAGTAGCCACCGATATTTTGCGCGGTCGTGTTGACTACGTTGTTGACCAGGCGCATGACGTCTTTGCGCGTATACTTTTCTCCCAGCGTAAACGGTTGATCCGCTTGGTAGCGTTTGGCCCGCAAAAGCCCGGTCTTGATGCCATCTTGCCAAAGGCGGCTGAACCACGCATCGTTTTTTAATGAATCGCGCAGCTCATCGTTTAACTGGTAGTTCTGCGTCGTTTGGTCAAATATTACGATTGGTCGGCCACCATAATCGGCACGTGATGGCGCGGCTTTTTTGTTATAAAACGTTAGGTCCAAAACACGTCGCATCGAAGCCAGCGTTGCTCCATCAACCAGACAGCCAGTATCCTTAAGCTGCTGTTTGAGCGCCTTTTCCGTAACTACCGACCGACTCAACAGATCATCCAATAAGATCAGTTCATGACGCCGCTTGCCATTTAACAGTTCCGCGTCCAAAAAAGTCAATAGGCGATTTTCATAATCATTGATCTCAACTGGTTCTTTTTCGCCAATCAAAAACTGCGCGTAATTCTTCTTTTTATTGGCTAAAATCTCAGGATCAATTGAATCGGCAGCCATAAAGTCAGCCAGCAGCGGCACGCGTCCTACTCGCTGCTTCATATTTTGGTAAACCATCCGCAACTTGCGCATGTCATCCAGCTTAACCTGGCGCAGCGACTGATAGATCCGCTCCTTAGCAATCTCATCAAACGCAATCGTTGACAGCCCAATCGTTGGCTCAATCTCAACGGTTTCCCGCGCGCTGTCTTTGGAATACGAGGCATCCCCCGTCAAGGCAATTGGGATCATGTAGCTGTTCTTGTAGTTGCCGATAAAATCCAACACCTCAACATAGTCTTTGTTTTGGGCTTTGCGCAGACCCCGACCGAGCTGCTGAACGTAGACGATGCTGGAATTGGTGCTGCGCAGAAAAACCACTTGATTGACGCATGGAATATCAATCCCTTCATTGAACAGATCAACTGTCACAATATATTCGATTACACCATCTTCCAGTTCCTTGACCACCTGCTGCCGAACGCTCATTGAATCCGCGCCGGCCAGTGCCTTAGCTGGATGATGCTGTCTGGTTAGTTCCGCTGCCAGCTGGTTGGCTTCTTGCACCGTCGCACAAAAGATCAAGCCATGCAGTTTGGGACCAGAATAGCCATAGTATTCCGTCTGCTGCAGAATATAGTGCACGCGCTCCGTACTGGTCAGATGCTCAATGGCTTGAACTTCTTTTTTATGATGGCTGGCGGCATTTTGATAGCTGGCAATTGTTTCATTGACCTTGGCATCGGCAAACTGATAATCGCTGATGCCCACATAATGAAACGGACATAGCATGTCGGCTTCTAAGGCCTGCTGCAGTCTGATTTCGTAGGCAACATGATAGTCGAACAGCTCAAAAATGCTGAAATCGTCATTCCGCTCTGGAGTCGCCGTCATCCCTAAATAAAATTTAGGCTTAAAATACTGCATGATTTTTTGATATGAGCTGGCCCCAGCATGATGAACCTCATCAACCAGGATGTAGTCAAATTCAGTTGGCGAAAATGCTTGTAAATGCGCATCATCTTGTAAGGTCTGCACTGTAGCAAATAAATACTTGGCATCTTTTTCATGTACGTTTCCCGTATACAGGCCATAGTCATGCTTTGATCCGCCAATTACTTTTTGAAAGCTGCGGGCTGATTTGCGCAGAATTTCTTCACGATGGGCTAAAAACAGCATCCGCTTTGGCTTGGCATTACGAACATCGAACGCGCCCAAGTAGGTTTTCCCCGTCCCCGTTGCTGAAATCACCAGGCCACGATCCTTGCCGGATTCACGCAGCTGTGCAATCTGTGCCAAGGCGTCTTTTTGCATCTGATTAGGCTCAATTAGTTCACCATCAATTACCGGTTGGCCGTTTTTAACCATTTTAGCCACCGCATGACCCACTTGATGATTCTTTTGATAGATCAGCTGATATTGCGCAATCCATTGGTCGGTCAATGGCTGCGCGTTTCGCCATTCATTCTCGATGTTTTCACTGATTTGCCGCGTAATGTCGCCATTGTTCAGCGAGTTGACCTGCAGACTCCACTCATAGTTGCGCATTAAGGCGTTCTCAGTCAGGTTGGCGCTGCCGATGATGATCGTCTGATAGCCGTCATGTTGAAAAATGTAGCCTTTTTGATGAAACCCATCCACCTTGGCAATTTTAACCGTCAAGCCTGGAATCTTGAGCAGCTCATTAAAGGCCTTAGGTTGATTGAAGTACAGGTAGTCAGAAGTCAACAGCCGACCTTGCACGCCATGACCGGCCAATTGTTTAAAGATTGGCTTTAAGCATGAAATCATTGCATCCGTTACAAAAGCCACCGCGAAAATATAACTGCGGCAAGTCTGCAATTCGTGACGCAGCTGATTCCAGATCTGGTTACCCGCTTGATTGGTCAGCAGCTTAGGGCCGAGATCGCCAACCGTGGCAAATTCATCTTGATCGACATAGCCGTTTAAAAGCGAGCCATGAATCTCTTCTACCAGCTGATCATTATCGCCTTTCTGCAAGCGTTTTAAAATCTTACCGTAGTCAACGCCAGCCATTGTTAAAACGCCGCCTTTCACAGATCAGCCTGGGCAATGGCTTTGGCAATCGGCAAGTCGGCGTCGGCCCAGTGCAGCTGCATCAGTTCTGATTGATCGCACCACTTAACTTGACTATGAGCAATCAGATCAAAATGATGCGTATCCAGTTTGGCATAGTAAACCGTCAGATGAATCTCACCAAAATCATATTGTTTGATGGCGGTTGGCGCGGCTTGGCGTCCAACTTCAATCTGATCATTGAATTCTTCTCTTAACTCACGCTTTAAGGCTGTTTGAGGATCCTCGCCCGGCTCAATCTTGCCCCCAGGAAACTCCCACAATGCGCCTAAAATACGATCATCACTGCGTTTGCTTGCTAAAATCTGGTGCTGCTCATTTAAAATGGCAGCTCCCACAACATATATTTTTTTGGTCATGTTTACTGATTCCTTTTTGCATAGATTAGTTTCATTATAAAGCGCGCCAATAATTGGATCCAGCGACTTTTTAATCTTCATTGTGAAAGCGTTTTGATTAAAATAAAATTAAAAAATCATCAGAATTTTGCTTGCTATTCATTTTTTTAAGTGATATATTAATGCCAACGAAATTTACGAGTGGTCGTCAAGTAGAGCTGCACCTCAGCGTTCAGAAAACCGGTGGTCGATGCGAACCGGACAGGGTGTCTGTTGCGAAATACCCGACAAAATAAGCCCGTACGGATTGGGCCGGTACCGTTAGCAACTGGCAAGAGTGAAAAGCTGTTATTGACTCTTTTCAGTTGGGTGGTACCACGTTTAGGCGTCCCGATTAGATTTAATCTAGTCGGAGCGCCTTTTTTATTTGCTCGAGGGGGAGAAAATTATGAAACGATATTATCGTCATTATCTGCAATCCAAATGCCGTTAAACAAATTAGCTTAAAAACATGAGGTGTCGATATATGACTAAAAAAATTAACTTTAAAGAATCTGTTGCAATCCTATTGATTATGTTGGTCATCTTGGGGAGTGGCGTAATTGGCTTCGGTCTTTCGCCACAGGTACCGGTTTTGACCGTGATTGCATTTCTGGTCTTCTGGCTGGCCCTGCGCCACGTATCTTGGGATGACATTATGACCGGAATTACCAAAGGGATCTCCACTGCCATCATTCCCATCTTTATCTTTATTCTGATTGGGACTTTGATTGCCGTTTGGATTCAAGCCGGAATTATTCCTTCACTGATGGTCCTGGGCTTTCATTTAATCAGTGCTCGTTTCTTTGTGCCATCGGTCTTCATTGTCTGCTCGCTGGTCGGACTGGCCATTGGCTCTGGCTTCACCACCATCTCAACAGTAGGAATCGCCCTGTTTGGGATGGGATCAACCTTAGGCGTTAACCCAGCTTTAACGGCGGGGGCCATTATCTCCGGTGCCGTTTTTGGTGATAAGATGTCGCCGCTTTCGGATTCGACCAACCTGGCCTCGGCTGTTGCTGAAGACGACTTATTTGATCACATTAACAATATGATGTGGTCCACCATCCCCGCTTTCTTGGTTTCCCTGATCGTCTTTTTCTTCTTGGGTCAAAGCAACAAGGGAACGTCACTTGCCAGCATCGCTTCAGTAAGTTCGACTCTGACTAAGCACTTTGCCGTTTCCTGGTGGGCAGCACTGCCAATTATTTTAATGTTTGTCTGTGCTTGGAAAAAACTGCCAGCCATCCCCACCCTGTTTTTAAATATTATCGTTTCAACCGTGATGATCTTTATCAACAATCCACAGTTGGGCGTCGCTAAATTTGCCACGTTGATTGAAAGCGGCTTTGTCTCCAAGACTGGCAACAAGGCCGTCGACGCGCTGCTGACCCGGGGCGGCATCTCCAGTATGATGGGCACCGTTTCTTTGATCATCATGACCTTGGCCCTTGGTGGAATTTTGATGCATATGGGAATCATTGAAAGCGCCATGAAGCCTTTAGTAGCTAAATTGAACAAGCCAGGCCGTCTGATTACGGCAACGATCTTTGCGGGAATCGGCGTCAACCTATTCGTCGGCGAGCAGTACCTTTCCGTCATCCTGCCTGGGAATGCCTTCAAGCCAGCCTTTAAGCGCATTGGTCTTTCCCCGTTGGCATTGAGTCGGACGCTGGAAGATGGTGGCAGCGTCATCAACTACCTGATTCCTTGGGGCGTGGCCGGTTCATTCGTCGCCTCTGCCCTGGGTGTCCCGGTATTGGAATTCCTGCCATTCACCCTGTTTAGTCTGTTATCGCCACTCTTCTCAATCTTGAGCGGTTTTTCAGGTATCGGTCTCAAATGGCAGCCTGGTCACGGACCAAAAGCATAATAAATATGAAGAAAACTGCCGAGTTGATAATCAGCTCGGCAGTTTTTTATTGGTTTGCCGCGTTAACGAAAAGACGGGCTAAAAGCAGTTTTATCAGCTGCTGCAATTGGACACGCTAATTATTATGAAGCACATCTAACTGGTACGCTGACATTATCCCAAAACTTGCCAAAACCCGATCGCACCTGCTTTCATCTGATTCAGTTACCGGCAATCTTAAACCGTTGATGTAAAAGTCAAAATTAATTGCAACCTGTCAAGGGCAATTAAAAATTGTACAGAAATGGCAATTTGAAAATGTACAATTAT
>OLOY01000690.1_pt1 | contig 19988 bp, 14 predicted proteins | sample 1672771 | NCBI WGS metagenome assembly OLOY01 (sample SAMEA3136722, study PRJEB25190) | human gut metagenome
ATGCGGTCAATCATGCTCAAGCCCGCATGCGACCCGCCGCGCCCCGGCAAGAAGGCCGACGCCGCGCCGCGCTCTTCGTCGCAATCGGCGCCATCGTCGCACGCCTCACCCACCAACACCGCAAGCTCACGCGCGCCTCGTCGCGCGTCACCCATATGCGGCAGCATAGCGTCGGCGAACAACTCGACCGAATCGAATCGGTCGTCGCGATCGATTGCAAGCGCACCAAACAGCGCCTCGTCGACCTCCTCGTTCAAATCGCCGCGCACCATAGACGGCACAAACACTTCCGCCTGCTCAATGGCACGTTCGGCAGCATCGAGGCCAGGCACCCGAAATGGATTTTCGCCCACGAGCATTTCATAGGTAAGCGCGGCAAGCGCCCACTCATCGGTACGCGCGTCGCACGCTTCAAGACGCATTTGCTCGAGCGGCATATACCCAATGGTTCCACCCGCCGCTCTGCCATACCCCGCCGCATGCGACAACTGTGACAGGCCAAAATCGGCCACTTTGACCTGGCCTTGCCGGTTAATCAAAACGTTATCGGGCTTGATATCGAGGTGAAGCACCTGGTTTTCATGCGCCGTTTCGAGCGCACCGGCCACGGCCTCGAACACACACGTCGCCACATCGAGCGACAGCGCACCCTCCTCGCGCATGAGCTCGGTGAGCGTGATGCCATCCATGTATTCCATGATCAAATACGCCTGGGCGCCCGATGCGTCGAAGTCGTACACACCCACAATGTGCGAATCGGACAGCATGGCAGCCGTGCGTGCCTCATCGAGCCCGGGAATCTCGCGCGGCGAGCGCGCATCAGCGGGCGACGCGTAGCCGTCAAGGCGCAGGCACTTAATAGCCACGCGTCGCTGGATACGCGTATCCCACGCCGCAAGCACCGTCGCGAAACCGCCCGCGCCCGATTGCTCGAGCGGCCTATATCTGTTCAAGATGAGATTTTGCACGCCACATGGCCTTTCTGTTTTAATGGTTGGTTATTATATCTTTTTTAAGCTCACGTACTAAAACCGCAGAAAGGCTTGAGTCGCCCATGGGATTCTTCTCGAAATTCGAAGGCAAAATGGAAGATACCTTCGAGGGTGCAGCGGGAAAAATGAACAACGCCCCCATCTCGCCCGTCCAAATAATGAAGAAGGCTGAAAAGCAAATGCGCCGCGAGAAAATGGTGAGTGCGGGCCGCGAATTCGCCCCCACGCTCTACACCGTGCTCGTGAACGCCGACGACGACCAGCGTCTCTTCGGCTTTTATCCCACGCTTGCGGGCGAAACCGAAACGCGCCTCGAATCGGCAGCGTCTTCCGAAGGTCTGGCCCTGGATTGCAAGCCGCTCGTGCGCTTCATCGTGGACGAGAGCCTGAAGCACGGAAAATTCGACGTGATCGCCGAAGTGGTGAGCGCACCCATCATCGCACAGCTGCGCGATGAGGAAATGCAGCGCTACGGCATGGCTCCCGCCGGTGGCCGAGGCTACGCGCAGCAACCCCAGCAGCAACCCGCATACCGTCAGCAACCGCAAGCGCAGCCCCAACAGCCCGCCTACGCGCAGCCCAATCGAAATGCGGCTTTCGGTCAGGCGCCCAGATACGGCGCCGCAGCAGGCGCGGCATACGGCGCAGCCCAGCAACCCGTCGCAAAGCCGCCGCTACCCCAGGTCAACGAAGACGAAATCGATTACGACGCCAACTACGGCGAATACACGTTCAACAGCGAGAACTTCAGCGATCCCCATGCGCCGGTCAACGTACCGCCCGTGATTGAACCCGAAGCTCCCGCCTACGCCAACCAGCAGCACGTCGTACAGCCGGCTGCCGCCGGAACCCAGGCCGCCCAATCGTTCGCGCAGAGCATTCCGCAGCCTCCCGCGCCCGAACCGGTCATTTTGCCTGAGCAGGCCCCCGCGTTCCCCGGCGCATTCCCCGCGACCTACCCCGCAGGCGGAGCTGGCGCGTTCCCCGATGTCGCCCACGTCGCCGAAGCCGCAGGTGGCACGCCTGGCATGCCAGGCAATGCCGCTTATGCGGGCGTTTCCGGAACCGTCGCGTTCACTGCGGGTGCCGCACAGGCAAACCAAATCCCCAATACCAATGCCGTTCGCGCGCGTCTCATCGACGTCGCATCGAATCGCTCCTACGACCTTGCCACCAACCGCGTGCTCCTCGGCCGCGAAACGGGCAACGACATCGTCGTGAACGACCTGAATGCTTCGCGCCAGCACGCGCAAATCGAATTCGAACCGCAGGGCGTCTGGGTCATTACCGACCTTGGCTCCACCAACGGCACGCTCGTCAACGGCGCGCCCGTCACACGACGCGGCCTGTCCGACGGCGACCGCATCACGCTCGGCATCACCGATTTCATCTTCTCACTGCGTTAGGAGCCCTTCCGTGATCGACATCGTCCTTTTAGTTGGCCGTCTTCTGTTCGTCGCGCTTTTGTATCTCTTCCTGTTCGCCATCATGAAAACGGGAATTGGCCTGGTGAAAGACCAGCGCAAACGCGAAAAGGCCTGGGAGGTGTCGGTAGAGCGCGGGCCCAAAGAGCTGCGCGGCGTGAAAATGCCCGTACGCGGCCCCGTTATCGTGGGTCGCTCGCCTGGCGCCGACATCGTGATTGGCGCGAGTTACGTTTCCGCGCGCCACGCGCGTTTTTCCATCATGGGCCAAAACCTGTTCGTTGAAGACTTGGGTTCAACGAACGGCACTGCCGTAAACGGCCAGCGCATCGCTGAACCCGTCGCGCTCAAGAGCGGCGATGTGGTCAATATCGGCGACGTCACCATGCGAGTGAGGTACGAATAATGGCCGCCGCAAAGAAGGCCCAGCGCCGCGGCCGCCACGCCAAGGTCGATTTCCCCGAATACGGTTCTCGTACCGACGTCGGCCTGGTTCGCGACCATAATGAAGACAGCCTGACCGTGGCTCCACCCGTATTCGCCGTCGCCGACGGCATGGGCGGCCATGCGGCAGGCGAGGTCGCCAGCGAAATCGCCATCCAAACGCTTGTCGAAAACGCACCCGACACCGCCGACGGCGATGCGCTTGCGCGCGCCGTGGTCGAAGCGAATCGCGCGGTTATTCGCGCCGCAGTCGACGGGCGCGGCAAACAAGGCATGGGAACCACCATGACCGCCGCAGTGCTCGACGGAGTTCGCCTCGTGGTGGCACAGGTTGGCGATTCGCGCGCCTACCTGCTGCATCGCGGCAACCTTCAGCGCATCACGCGCGACCACTCGCTCGTGGCCGACATGGTTGAAGCGGGCGAAATCACCGAAGAACAGGCCCGTGTGCATCCCCAGCGCAGCGTCATCACCCGAGCGCTTGGCAGCGATCCGCGAACCCTTCCCGATATTTACGAGATGACGCTCGAAGGCGGCGACAGGCTGCTTTTGTGTTCGGACGGCCTTTCGTCGATGATTGAAGACGACGTCATTCAAAGCGTGCTTGTGCGTCGTTGCGACCCGCAGCTTTGCGCAAACATCCTGGTAAACGAGGCGATTAAGGCAGGCGGTTACGACAACGTGACCGCCGTCGTAATCGATGTGAAAGGCGACGAAGAGACCCGCGTGAAAAAAGCGCGGTTCCGCAGCCGAACGGGCGCCATTATCGGCGCGCTTGCGCTTCTTGCCGTGCTCGCTGCAACCGCCTTCGGCTCGTATGCCTATTTAAACCACGTAGCGTTTCTTACCGTCGATTCGAATAACGAGATTGTCGTGAACCGCGGCCTGCCGGGCGAGGTATTCGGCATCCAAACCTACACGCTCGACCATAAAACCGGCGTGAAAACGAGCGATTTGGACCTTCCGCAAAACACCATCGATAGGCTCACCGAAAACGGCGGCATGCGCGTCGATTCCGTGGCCGACGCCGATTCGCTCGTGAGCACGTGGAAATCGCAAGCGACTTCCGAAAAAACGCAGGACGACGCCAATGAGGGAAAGGGTGGTGACAAATAATGAGCCGTCGCAATACCGAACTGCTGCTTTTGTGCTTGGCGGCGCCGTTCGTTGTGCTGCTGTTCGCCATGGTGCTCGTTCAGCAAGGCACGGCGCTTTCTCTCGAATCGCTCACCGCGCCCCTCGGCCTGTTTGCCGCGTTTGTGGTGGCGCACATCGCCACCCGCTTCCTTGCGAAAAACGCTGATCCGGCCATTTTGCCCATCACATTCGGCCTTTCCGGCATCGGCATCGCATTCGTCACGCGCCTCGCGCCCGATTTGGCGGTAAGCCAGATCATCTGGCTGTTCGTGGGCATCGCGTGTATGGTGATCACTCTGGCGGTCGTGCGCAACATCGACCGTCTCTCGCAATACAAATATACGTTCATGGTGCTGGGCATCATTTTGCTGCTCTCCCCCATGATTCCCGGCCTCGGCCAGGAAATCCTCGGCAGCCGCATTTGGCTGAAGCTTGGTCCTTTCAGCTTCCAGCCGGGCGAAATCGCGAAAATCTGCATCGTCATCTTCTTGGCGTCGTATTTGGCGCAAAACCGCGAGATGCTCTCCATTTTCACCGTGCGCGTTGGCCGCTTCCGCGTTCCCGACCTGGGAACACTTGCGCCACTGCTCGTGATGTGGGCGATTTCGTTCATCATCGTCGTGTTCGAGAAAGATTTGGGAAGCGCGCTTGTATGCTTCGTGCTGTTCCTGGTCATGCTTTATATCGCGAGCGGAAAGAAGCTCTATTTAGTGGTGGGCTTCGGCCTTGCCGCCATTGGCTGCGTGTTTTTGTACCAGTTCTTCGGCCACGTGCAAATTCGCGTGAACACCTGGCTCGACCCGTTCTCTGACGCATCGGGCAATGGCTATCAGCTGTGCCAAACGCTCTATTCCCTGGCCGATGGCGGCATGGTGGGCGTAGGCATCGGCAACGGCCTCGCTGAAAACATCCCCGTCGTTGAGTCCGACTTCATCTTCGCCGCCATCGCCGAAGAAACGGGCTTGCTCGGCGGAGCCGCCGTGCTGCTTTTGTATTTGAGTCTGTGCATTCGCGGTTTCGCGACCGCGGCTCGCGCGAAAAGCGACGTGTCGGCCATGATGGTCGTAGGCTGCACCGTGACCATCGTGCTTCAGGCGTTCATCATCGTGGGCGGCGTTACGCGACTCATTCCGCTTACAGGCCTTACCCTGCCTTTCATTAGCCAAGGTGGATCTTCCCTGCTCGCAAGCTTCATTGGCATTGGCCTTTTGCTGCGATGCGGCGACGAGGGCACCGGCATCAACTCGGAAGTTCGCGACGGAACGAGCCGCATGGCCCCCATTGGCGCGCACGGCTCGCACGGCCGCCCCGCAGAAACGGGCGTGCTCGGCCGCGTTGCCCTGGGCAAACGTCTCACCAATACCGCGCTCGCGTTCGCGCTCATGTTCGCGGCGCTTGTAGCGAACCTCACCTACGTTATGGTGTTTATGGCCGACGAGTATCAGAGCTACCCCGGCAACAACCACACGCTCTATAAGGAAGCGCGCACCGAACGCGGCTCCATCTCCACATACGATGGCGTTGTGTTGGCCGACAGCGTGCAGGCAGACGATGGCGGATACACGCGCGAATATCCGCAGGGTTCGCTCGCAGCTCACCTGGTGGGATACTACTCGCAGGTTTACGGCGCATCGGGCATCGAGGCCTCGCAGAACAACGCGCTGAAAGGCGATTCGAACTTCGCAAGCTGGACCGACGTAGTGAACAGCATGGCGGGAATCGAGACGCCCGGCAACGACGTGCGTCTCACGATCAATTCCGAGATTCAGAAAACCGCCGAATCGGTGCTCGAGGGCTACAAGGGCGCCGTCGTGGTCATGAACCCGAAAACGGGCGCGGTGCTCGCCTGCGCGAGCTCGCCCACCTACGACATCAACGACGTCGACGACATATTGGCCCAGGCCGCAAGCGGAGCCGACGCCACGAATGGTGCGCTCATCAACCGCGCCACGAGCGCCGTATATGCGCCGGGCTCCACATTCAAGCTCGTCACGCTTACTGCGCTTATCGAGGGCAACCTCGCCACGCCTTCCACCACCGTCGACGCGCCTGCGCAAATGACCATCGGCAACGCATCAGTCACCAACGCCGACGACATTGGCTATGGCACCATCACGCTCGCCCAGGCTCTCGCCGTTTCGTCGAATACGGCATTCGGCCAGTTCGGTGAGGAAGTCGGCAACGACCTGCTCGTGAAAACCGCGCAGAAGTTCGGCTTCGGCAGCGCCATTGACACCGACATCCCCACCACGGCAAGCCTCATGCCCGACCCCGACGAGATGACCACGTGGGAAACCGCGTGGGCGGCATGCGGCCAGCCGGTAGGCGAGCACGCAAGCCCCGCAGGCCCGCAGGCCACCGTGCTGCAAATGGCGATGGTCGCCTCGGCGATTGCCAACGACGGCGTGCTCGAGAAGCCATACTTCGTTGAAGGCGTCTACAACGCCCAAGGCGAACGCTCCTTCAGCGCAACTCCAAAGAACCTCGGCGGCGTCATGTCGAGCTCTTCAGCGAAAACCATCACCGAAATGATGGAAGGCGTCGTGAACAACGGCACCGGCGCGGGAGCAAAAATCCAAGGCGTGCAGGTCGCCGGCAAAACCGGCACGGCCGAGACGAACAAGGAATACAACGACAGCTGGTTCGTAGGCTTCGCACCGTCCGACAACCCCTCGGTCGCCGTCGCTGTGCTCATCGAAGAAGGCGTGCACGGCACCGACGAATCGGGCCTGGCGAGCGTGCGTGCGCAGAAGGTGTTAACTTCGGCACTTCAGGCGCAAGGCCTGCTGTAGTTGGAATAGAATGAGGTATTTAACGAAAGAAAGCGCTCGGCAATCGAACCAGGAAAACGCACCAGCCGAAAAGCGCTTAACCATAGGTCCATCCGCGGCGGCGGAAGGTGAGGAGAGAAACGTGATAGGCAGAGTATTCAACGGCCGATACCGCATCACCGAGCGCATCGGCATTGGCGGCATGGCCGAGGTCTACAAGGCCCAGGACCAAACGCTCGGCCGCATTGTCGCTGTGAAGGTGATGCTGCCGCAATACGCAGCCGACCCCGAATTCGCGGCGCGCTTCAAGCAGGAAGCCGCATCGGCGGCCAACCTGCAGAGCCCCTACATCGTGAACGTGTACGACTGGGGCCACGATGACGGCACGTACTTCATCGTCATGGAATACGTGCGCGGCACCGATTTGAAGAGCGCTATTCTGCAACGCGGTGCCATCAATCAGCGCAAGGTCGCCGAAATCGGCAGCCAGGTATGCCAAGCGCTTTCCGTCGCGCATAACCAAGACATCATCCACCGCGACGTGAAGCCGCAAAACATCATGGTCCAGCCCGACGGCAACGTGAAGGTCATGGACTTCGGCATCGCGCGCGCGAAAAATTCCGTGAAATCGCAAACGAGCAGCGTGCTTGGCACGGCGCACTACATTTCGCCTGAGCAGGCCCAGGGCAAAGAGCTCACCGGCGCCTCTGACATGTACTCGCTCGGCTGCGTGCTCTATGAAGCCGCCACGGGCCAACTTCCCTTCGACGGCCCCGATGCCGTAAGCGTCGCCATGAAGCAAGTTCAGGAAGAGCCCCTGCCCCCTTCGCAGGTCAAGCCCGACATTTCGCCCGACCTCGAAGCCATTATCTTGAAGGCGATGGACAAAAACCCCTACAACCGCTTCCAAACGGCGCGCGACATGAAGCAGGCGCTCGACGACTTCCTCATGGGACGCCCCGTGAACATCGCCGGTGCGGCGGGCGGCTTCGCAAGCGCTCCCACGTCGGTCATGGGCAGCGTGCCCGGCATGGCAAGCGAAGCGGGCGGCACCGCCGTTATGCAGCCCATCGGCAGCGACGCGGGAATGAAAACGAACTCATACCGCGGCGGCAACGATATCGACATGGGCAAGGCGAAGAGCAAGAAACGCGGTCCCCTTATCGCCGTCGCGGCCATCGCGGCAATCGCCGTTATCGCCGCGCTCGCGTTCGCGATAACGGGAGGTCTCGGCGGGGGCGACAAAGTTCCCAACGTGATTGGCCAAACCCAGGAAGCCGCCGTTCAAACCATTGAAAAAGCCGGCTACACCGTAGGCACCGTCACCGAAGACTACGACGCCGAAACCGTAGCGGGTCGCGTGTGCAAGCAAGACCCCGAAGCCGACAGCGACCTCGAGAAGGGCGGTAAGATCAACATCGTCATTTCGAAGGGCGTAAAGAAGGGCTCCATTCCCAACCTCTCGGGCATGACATCCGAACAGGCCGAAAAGGCGCTGAAAGACGCTGGCCTGAAGGCCCAATACGCCGGCAACGAGGCATCCGACGCCGATAAAGACACCGTGAGCAGGCAAGACCCCGCCGCAGGCAAGGAAGTCGACGAGGGCACCACGGTCAAATATTGGATTTCCACGGGCCCCGAAGACACGTCGGTGCCTAACGTAGTCGGGTCCGACCAGGCAAGCGCAAAAGCCCAGCTGGAAAGCGCCGGGTTCACCGTGCAGGTCGAAACGGGCGACTACAGCGATAAATACGGCGAAGGCATCGTCATGTCGCAAAGCCCCAACGGCGGCAAGCTTGAAAAAGGCGGCACCGTGACCATCACTGTATCGCAGGGCCAAGACCCCGAGAAGAACAAGGTCACCGTTCCGTCGGTCACGGGCATGAGCCAGAGCGAAGCGATCAACACGCTGCTCTCGTATAACCTCGCCTATGCGCTTGATACGGCATCCGCCGGTTCGGGAACCCCGGGAACGGTTGCCAAGCAAAGCATCACCGCCGGCAAGAAGGTCGACAGCGGCACCGTGATCACCATTTACGTCGTGCCCGAATCGTCGAACTCCACGGGTGATAACTCGAACAATTCCGGCAGCACCCCCAACACCGGAAGCACGACGAACTAGCGGCCGCTCGCAATTTCAGGAAGCGCTCCTCAACCGAGGGGCGCTTCTTTTTTAATCGCAATCGTGTTCCCGACGATGGAGCGAACGCCATTCGGCAAGCACCCTTAGATTCGCGTTCGCGAGCACCCCATTTGAAATACCTAACTTCACGCGATACGCAACCCTCGATTCGCTTCAAGCGCCCCGCTACAATGGCAGGCATGGCACACATCACGAACAATCCTCCAACCTCTGCAACGACACTTCCCCAATGGGGATACAAGGCCATGCTCCTCGGCGCCGCCGCCATTTGGGGCCTCAGCACTTGCATCATCAAGGACACTGTCGCAGTGTTTCCCCCTGCCTGGCTTATGGGCATTCGGTTTTTCCTCGCAGGTATTCTCTTGCTCATCGTTTTCCGCAAGCGCGTCGCACAATGCCTTAACCGAGAGACGCTCGTTGCCGGCGCAATAATCGGCCTCGTTCTCGCGCCGGCATATCTGCTCAACACATCGGGCCTTCAGTTCACCACGGCATCGAAGGGAACGTTTCTTACGGGCACGTATTCCATCATGGTACCCTTCATCGCGTGGGCGATTTCGAAGCAACGCCCCACGCGTTACAACATCGCCGCGGCATTGCTCGCCCTTGCCGGCATTGGCTTCATCTCGTTTTCCGGAGCAGGCGAGGTCTCGCTCACCTTCGGAATCGGCGAAGCAATCATGCTCGCCTCGGCCTTTTTCCTTGGTTTACATATGGCGGTATCGGCGCGCCTCTCGGATGGGCGCGATGCGCTCGCGCTTTCCGCGATCCAATTCATCGTCGCCGGCCTCATTGGCATGGCGTGGGGAGCAACAACGGAAGGCGCACCGAACTTAACCACGTTTGCCGACCCTTCGGTGTTCGCAGGTATGGTGTATCTTGTGGTGTTCGCTTCGTGCGGCGCGCTCTGCTTCCAGAATATTGGCATCAAACACGTTCCCGCAGCACCCGCCGCCTTGCTGCTGTCGACCGAAAGCCTGTTCGGCGTGACATTCGCCGTGCTCTTCTTCGGCGATACGCTTACCATCACAGCGATCATCGGCTTCACGCTTATCGCTTTCGGCATCGCGGTAAGCGAAACCTTCCCTCTAAAGAAAGGAAGTTCGCAGTAATTCACGGCAGAAAACGTCGCCATGGGGCCTTATTGCATATGAAGCCGCGCGCATTGGCAGGAATCGCACCCAAGGGGCCTTCTTTCGTTGAAAACCAAAGGCAAAACAAGCTTGCATAAAGCAAAATGCCTGCTCACGCTATTCCGCACCATCATTTTAGTGCCCAAGGCTCCTGCAAAAGGGCCCCCTGGGTGCGATTCCTGCCAAATCAACGTCGCAACTCGTACAATAGGCAAAAAAAATGAGGCGTCGCCGCAGCAAGGATCACGAAAGAATTCCAATGAAAAAAGAACTCCCCTCCCTGTTCTACAAGTTGCTCATTATTGCAGCCACCATTATTTGGGGCTTCAGCTTCGTCGTCGTAAAAGACGCCGTCGATGCCGTATCGCCTGCATGGCTTATGGGTATGCGCTTCGTCGCCACCGCCGCAATTCTTGCTGTGGTGTTCCATAAAACGCTGCGTGCGAACTTCGATACGAGCCATCTTTTTGCAGGCGTCGTGCTTGGCGTGCTCTCGTTTTTGGGCTTCTGGATTCAAACTATCGGCATCACCGATACAACCCCCGGCCGCAACGCGTTTCTTACCGCGACGTATTGCGTCATGGTGCCCTTTCTTTACTGGATTGTGGCGAAGCGTCGCCCCACGGTATTCAACCTGGTAGCCGCCGTCATGTGCATTGCGGGCGTCGGGTTCGTTTCGCTCGGTGGCGATTTCGCGTTCTCCATGCGCTGGGGCGATGCGATGACCCTGCTCTCAGCCGTGTTCTTCGCGCTGCATATGGTTATGGTGCCCGTTTTCGCCAACCGTCGAGACATCATGACCATCACCATCGTGCAAATCGGCACAAGCGGCCTGTGCGGCATCGCAATTGGAGCGCTCAGCGAGCCTACGCCTGCTTTCTCGTCGCTTGGCATCGATTTCTGGGTACAGCTCGGCTACCTGGTGATTTTCGCATCATGTTTGGCCATGGTATTCCAGAATGTGGCACAAGCGAAAATCCCCCCGGCGCAAGCGTCGCTTTTGCTCTCGCTTGAAAGCGTGTTTGGCGTGGCGTTTTCCGTGCTGCTTTATGGCGAAGAGCTCACCTGGATGCTGCTTGCTGGCTTCGCGCTCATCTTCTGCGCCATCGTGATAAGCGAAATATTTCCCAGGCCGAAAAAAGAGTGACCCGTCTGCGCTCAATTCGGCCTATCGCCCTCGTGTAATTTTCACCGAGGCATACGCAACGGGCAGGCCAATAGGCGCCCAGGGCTTTTTCAGCTCAATATCAATTTCTTGAACCAGCGGAAATCTATCCAACACGGCATCGGCCACAGCCTGCGCCGCGCGCTCAATCAGCTTGAACGTCGATGCGCGCAACGTCGCATCGACCAGATGGCATACCGCGCCATAATCGACGGAATCGTCCAGGGCATCGCTTTTGCATGCCGCAGAAAAATCGCCGCGCAACACGAGGTTCACGATGAATTTCTGCCCCAGCGCATTTTCCTCTGGAAACACGCCATGGTTCGCGAATACCTCTAAATCGACGATGCGAATTTCATCCATCGTATCCCCTGTTCAACCTAAATTTTAATACCAACGTTCATTTTTTCGGGCAGCCAATCGCATCGCTCGCGCGCTACGCACGCGTAACACGGGCGAGAAACCTTGTCGGCCTCATAGAGCAGCTTGCCTAACGGCGAGGCATCATCGGCGAAGCAGCGGTGCTGTGCCACCGCAGCAACGATGGCCGTTTTTTCAAGCGCCGAGAAACCATCGATATCCATCAAGATATTCGTCGCAACACGAGCTCCCGCAACCTCATGGGGCTCACCGTGCTCATACTGCTCGGCCTTGCCCAAATCGTGAAGCAAGGCTGCTGCATAGACCGTTTCTTTTCGGAAAGGCATTTTGCGCTCAAGCACGCGAATATACGCGATGCGTGCCACGTCGAGCAGGTGGTCAATCCCATGGCAACAAAACTCGCGGCTCAATTCGGCACGATGGATGCGCTTCATATGGTCGACGAAATCGGGATGGCGGCGAATTGCATCGACCGCAGGCATGACCTGGTCATTTCCGCAAATACCGCGCAACTCGAGCTCCTGCTCGCGCGCAATCATCGATGCGGTCTTCGTCGATGCCGCTCCAAGAGGCGACACACCCGTCGGCAAAACCTCGACGGCAGAAACTCCGCCGCCCGTTGCGGGCACAGAAGTCGCAGAAATATGAGGGTCGACCGCAAGGGGGTTAACCGGCCCCTCGAAGCCTTCAAGTTTCGCGCCGTCAGACGGGCTTGCCGCCGACAAGACCGGAGCGTCGCCCTGCATTTCGTGCACAACGCGCCCCGTTCCGGCCTCGCGTTCGGTCACTTTGAATCGTTCGGTTTTATCGGGCTTCGCCATACTCGCCTCCCCGGTCCTACATTCGGTCAATCAAAATAATAAGCCTCGCAAAAAAGCAAGGCTCATCGATAGTCTATGCACTCGGACTATTTCCCAATCAAGCGGAAGAATTCATCAACCAGCGCTTGATCGTTTTCGAAGACACCACGCTTTGCAAGCGTTGCGGTCGAAGCGCCCGGCTTGCTCACACCGCGCATCGACATGCACATGTGCTCGCCCTCGACCATGACAAGAGCGCCCTTCGCGCCCAAATCGTCCATAAGCGCATCGGCGATTTGCGAAGTCAATCGCTCCTGCAGCTGCAGGCGTCGAGAGAACACCTCAACCGTACGCGCGAGCTTCGAGAGCCCCGTCACGCGGCCGTTGGGGATATAGGCAAGATGCACCTTGCCATAGAACGGAAGCAAGTGGTGCTCGCACAGCGAGTAGAACTGAATATCGCGCTCGACGACCATATCGTCGGAGTCGATGGAAAACGTCGTGGACAAATGCTCCGATGCCGACTCGTCCATGCCTCGACATATTTCAGCATACATGCGCCCCACGCGCTGAGGCGTCTCGAGCAGCCCTTCGCGCTCAACATCTTCCCCCATGCCCTCGAGCAAAAGGCGAACAGCCTGTTGGATTTTCTCCTGGTCGACCACGTTTGGTTCCCGTCTTTCCGCAAACAACAAAAACGCGCCCGAAGGCGCGTCGGTTCATGGGGGATATTATAAAGCTGCAAACAGCGAAAGCGCCCTTGGCTCTAAGTTTCTTCAAACGAGCGGGTGGCAGCGAGCCGCAACTTCAAATGAAGCCAATCAGCTCACCGCCACCCACCTTCATCGGGCGAATCGATTCTTACTGCGCCTTATACGGAACCATAGCCTCCTCATCGCCGTTCGCTTCCTCAAGACGCTTGAAGAAGTCCTTGGTCTCGCGAACAACCACGCCCGAAAGCACGATCAGGGCAATCATGTTCGGAATGGCCATGCACGCGTTGAAGATGTCGGCAATGGTCCACACAGCGGCAACGGTCATGTACGGACCAGCAAACACGCAGGCGATGTATGCCCAGCGATACGCCTTCACGGCCTTCTTCGAACCGTTGCTGAAATACTCGAGGCAACGCTCTCCATAGTAGTCCCAACCGAGAATAGTGGTGAAACCGAACAAAGCCAAGCAAATCATAAGCACGAAGCTCACGGCCTCGCCGGGAATGAACGGCAAGCCAGTCTGGAATGCAGCAGTGGTAACAGCCGCTCCCTCAAGGCCCGGAATCTGATACGCGCCCGTCATCACGAGAGCCAAACCAGTCATGGAGCACACGACGATCGTGTCCAGGAAGGTGCCCGTCATGGACACGAGGCCCTGACGCACGGGCTCTTTGGTCTGAGCAGCGGCAGCAGCAATAGGAGCAGAACCAAGACCGGCCTCATTAGAGAAAATGCCACGCGCGATACCCTTTTGCATAGCAATGATAATCGCACCCAGAGCGCCACCGGCAGCGGCACGCAGGCCAAACGCGCTCTCGACAATCGCGACCAGCGCATCGGGCAGGGCGGCGATGTTCACCACGATGAGCACCAGAGAGAAGCCCACATAGACGACAACCATGATGGGAATGACCTTCTGAGCAACGCTCGAAATGCGCTTCAGACCACCAATGACAACCAGGCCAACGAAAATGGCGACGACGAGCGATCCGATAACCGTAGCGAGCGAATATTCCATGCCGAACAGGCTCACGGTATGCGCCATATTCGGATCAAAGAAGCCGGTGATAGCCGAGTTGATAGAGTTCACCTGAGTGAAGGTACCAATGCCGAACAGGCCAACGCACATTCCGAAGAACGCGAAGATCTTTGCGAGCCAGCGCCAGGAAATCTGGGGCAAACGCTGCTTCATGCCGCGCTCGATGTAGTAGAACGGGCCGCCGAGCACGTGGCCGTCTTCGTCGATGCTGCGATACTTCACAGCGAGCAGGCCCTCGGAATACTTCGTTGCCATTCCGAACAACGCGGCGAGCCACATCCAGAACATCGCGCCCGGGCCGCCGGCAACAATAGCCGTCGCAACGCCCACGATGTTGCCCGTGCCGATGGTGGCCGAAAGCGCCGTGCACAGCGCACCGAAGCTCGACACCTCGCCATGGGCGTCTTCGCCCTTTTCGTTCTTCATCATGTAGCGAAGTGCGCGGGGCAACTTAGCAAACTGCAGGCCGCGCAGGCGCACGGTCAGAAGAATGCCGCCGGCCAAAATGAGAACCATCAGCGGCACGCCCCAAATAAAATCGTCGATGGCGACCAAAATGCTGTTCACCGTGGCGAAAAACTGTTCCACAACTCTTCCTTTCTTCATTCCGCATCGCGAAACGTCCGACTATCTAACGCCGCGCGCGACACGCTTTCGGAAAGCGAAGGAGCCTTGGAATATAAGGAGAAATGAAAAACAGAAGAAGAGCTGTTGCGGGGATGCGCATGCACGAATACCTGCAACAAGCTGCGAAGCTGCTCTGTCCTTTTGCCTGAGAGTTTCACGCCGCGCGATCATGGGTTTCGCGGCGCTTGCCCCTTCGGCACCCAAATGATTGGGATTCTCCAGAGGCCCCTAACGCGTCCAGTCTCGGCCGGGAAAGCTTCGATTCAAGACGTATCGACGGGGTGGCGCTATGCACTTGTGGCCTTGGAGGATTGAGAAGAGCGACAAGAGAGAGGAAAAAGGCTAACCTCAATCCCTCAAGGTGCTGACGGAGACTATATCACTATCGCACGCTACAGTGGAACAATTTTTTCAAAAAGGTTTCAAGGAAGCATAGAAGGTTGACAAGCACGACCGTCCAATTGAAAGCACCCGCCTATGAATGACCGAAATCGCACATGCGAAGCCCTTTTCGCTTCCCCGCAGCCGGCACGCACCGATGTCGTATACTCGGCATATCGACTTTCGAAACGCAGCCAAGGAGCAGCCATGGCCTACAACAACTTCTCTTCCGAGTTCATCGACCGGTGGAATGGCGATACCGATAACGGCATTTCCAACCCCTATCGCTGCAAGAACGAAGACGTTATACGGCGCAACCCCAAGCGAGACATGTCACAACGGCTGCACCGCCCCCCGTTCTGTCGAGACATCGATAAGATCCTCAACGTTCCGCCCTATAACCGGTATGCGGGCAAAACCCAGGTGTTCAGCTTCGTGCGCAATGACGACATCTCACGACGCGGCCTGCACGTGCAACTCGTCGCCCGCACCGCGCGCACCATCGCACGCATGCTGCGCCTGAACGAAGACCTCACGGAAGCCATTGCCCTCGGTCACGATTTGGGACACACGCCCTTCGGACATGCAGGCGAGCATATCCTGAACGACCTTTACCATGCCGACACAGGGCGCTATTTCAACCATAACGTCCACAGCGCACGGGTGCTTGATCACCTGTACGCTCGCAACGTAAGCCTACAAACGCTTGACGGCGTATTGTGCCACAACGGCGAAAGCAGCCAGAAAACGTTCTATTTGGGCGCCACGCATTCCTTCGACGATTTCGATGCCCATATGGAAGCGTGCTATACCGACGAATCAGCCATCGGGCACTTGCGTCCAGCAACGCTCGAGGGCTGCGTGGTGCGCATTTCCGACATGATTGCGTATGTGGGCAAAGATCGCCAAGACGCCATGGGCGTCGGCGCGCTCGAATCGGACAAACACTTCACCGCCGGCCCCATGGGGGTCATGAATGCGGAAATCATCAACAATCTCACCGTCGATATCGTCGAACATAGTTACCTTCGCGACCATATCGAGATGAGCGATGACGCCTTCGCAGCGCTCAAAACCGCAAAAGCCGAAAACTACGAACGCATCTATTTGGCCGGCGATCAGGGCGATATTTACGAAGAAGAAATTCGCCCCATGTTCGAGGAGCTCTACGAGCAGCTGCTTCGCGACCTGAAGACGAGCAACGAAAGCTCCCCGCTCTTCAAACACCACATCGAGAAAATCGAGCGCCAGCGCCGCCTTTACGACGACGATGCGCCCTACCGGAAGGAAGAGCCGCACCAAATCGTCGTCGACTATCTCGCCGCAATGACCGACGAGTATTTCCTAGCCGCCCATAAATTCATCTGCCCCCACAGTAGCCGCCACGTAGAATTCCGCAGCTACTTCGACGGAATCGACTACCGGCAGGCATAGCGACTCAAGGTTTTACCGGCGCTCAAAGGCAGCGCTTCGACATTCAGGCGTATTCACCCTCAACGGCGAGAAGGCAGCCGCCGAGTGCGAGCGCATCCGTCTGGGCACTCCAGTTTCCCAAATTCCTCCGAAATGGAAAACCGAAGCGAGGCGCATAGCAAGCATGACGAGCGGAAGACGAGCGGTCGCCTTAATAGACGCCATCGCGCTGGTCAGCGGCAGGGCGAATCTCGACGGATGACATAAAAAAGGCCGGGCGAACCCGGCCTTTTCTGTATCGAACCCTTACGCCGCAGCGTCTTTCTTGTTCATGATCTTCGCGATCGCGACGAAGCCGACGCACGCCAGCACAATGGTGACGACCAACGGAATCCAAGGGCTGCCCATAATGCCCGCAAGGATATAACCGATAGCGCCCGACACGAACACAATGGATGCGTACGGAATCTGCGTCGACACGTGTGCCATATGATTGCACTCGGCTCCGGCAGACGAAAGAATCGTCGTATCGGAAATCGGCGAGATATGGTCGCCATACACCGCACCGCCGAGAGTCGCACCGATGGCAACCAAGAACAGCGGGTCGTTCGGGTCAAACACGCCGACAACGATAGGCAGGATGAGAGCAATGGTGCCCCAGCTCGTGCCCATAGAAAAGCCGATGAATGCCGCAACCAAGAAAATAGCGAACGGCAGCAGAGTAAGGCTAATGCCCAATCCATTCAGGAAACCGCTGACGAACGGTCCCGTGCCGATCATGTAGCGGCACACGCCGCCGAGCGACCAGGCGAGCACGAGAATCATAATGGCACCAACCATGGAGCGCACGCCTTCGGCAACGCCTTCCATATAACCCTGGAGCGTGCACAAGCCACGAGGCAGGTACATGGCAGCAGCCACGACCAGCGCCACAAACGAGCCAATACACAAGCCAGCAACGGGATTCTCGCCAACGGCAGCCGCAAATTCGACGCCCTCGAAGAAACCGCCGATATAGAGCATGCCCCAAATGGAGAACACAATCAAAACGAGAATAGGCACAATAAGGTCGAACACTTTGCCCTTATTGGACACTTCCATTCCCTTGAACTGAGCTTCGGCCTTATTCGCCTCAAACGCTTCAGCGAGCTCGGTCTCTTCCGCAATAACGGTTGCAGGCAAATCGCAGGCGGTCTGCGGGTTATTCTTCGCGGCGATCTTAGCAGCGGTGCGCTCGGTGGCAACGCTCAGGCGTGTATCGCCCTCGACCTCGTCGGGATGGGTAATAATTTTGCCCGGGTTGGCGGCAGCAACTTCCTCGGCCTCGGCGGAACCATACTTCGCAGCAGCCTCTTCGGCCTTCTTCATGGGACCAAAATCCAATCCAATGAAAGCGACGAAGAACACAAACACGATAGTCGCGAGCGCGTAGAAGTTATACGGAATCGACTGCACAAACAGATTGAAGCCGTCATCGCCCAGATAGCCGCCAACGGCAACCGCCCACGAAGACACCGGGGCGATAATGCACACGGGTGCCGCGCTCGAGTCGATAAGCCATGCCAGCTTTTCGTGGCTCATACGGAAACGGTCAGTGATAGGACGCATGACCGCGCCAACCGTAAGGCAGTTGAAATAGTCGTCCACAAAAATGAGAATGCCCAAAACGGCAGTCATCACGCGAGCGAGGCGAGCGCTCTTCACGTGCTGCGAAACCCACGCACCGTACGCACGGGAGCCGCCGGCAATAGCAATAAGCACGACAAGCGCACCCAACAACGCCAAGAACAGCAGCAGTGCGCCGTTGTTGGCAATTTGCTCACCCATCATTTGGGGAACCAGGCAGAACGCATCAACGAGCGAGCCGAATCCAACGCCATCGATGGTGAAGGTATAAATCACCATGCCAACAAAAACGCCAATCGTGAGGGAGGAATACACCTCCTTCGTAAGAAGCGCCAATCCGAGCGCCAAAAGCGGGGGCACAATAGACCATATGCCCGTGTCAATGAGCGCAAAACCTTCCATTATCCACTCCTTCATAAGTGGACGCGCTTTCGCCTCTTCCCAAAATGCCCGGCAAACCGAGGCATCGGCGAAAGCGCGCCCGCTCAACATATGTAAAGCAGAGTATACCCCGCCTTGACCAGGCGAGGTATAGAAGAAGCTCATAATATGGGAACGGTTGAATAATCGGGCGGGATGCTCGACCCCTATCGTGAACAGGACCTTAGATTTTCACCGATACCTATCGATGACGCAAAATGCGGCCCCTCTAGCAAATCGGTTGACGGCAACGAACTACTCCAAACCAAGGTTAAGCAACGTATTGGCATTGCGATACAAAATATCGCGCAACTCATTATCGGTCAGGCCAATGTGAGCGAGCCTCGTCAAAAAGTCCGCTGTATCCTCCCAAGGAGAATCGGTACCAAACAAAATGCGCGTCGTGCCGTATTCCCGTACAATGCGCAGGAAATCGTCGTTGGCAATGTGGCCAATCTGGAAAGCCGTGTCCATATACCCGGGCCATTCAGGATGCAGCTCGGGCGGATGCGTGAAGTCGGGCACGCTGCCGCCCAAATGAGCCAAAACCGTTCGCTCGTAAGGGAATTTATTAAAGAAGCGATCAATTTCAACGGGCGAACAATCCCAATCAGGGCCAACCGTCGGGTAATCAATGCCCGAGCCCGTATGAAACAGGATGACCATGTTCTCTTCGATGGCGGCCTCGTATATAGGAAACATTTTAGGATCGCTCATTTTGAAATGCTGATTCACCGGATGCAGCTTCATGCCCTTAAAGCCCAATTTCGCGCACCGATGAATCTCGGCGACAGGGTCATCCATATCGCGCACCACGCTCATGAACGGAACGATATCAGGATCATCGGTATAATCCTGCAGCCAATCATTGAATTGCGGCACCTGACGAGGATTCGTAGGCACGGGAAGAATCACCGATTTCGTAACGCCAAGCTCACGTTTTCGCTCCCGAACGCCATCGAGCGTACCGGGATTAAACGCCGTAGCACCGAAGTTGTCTCCGAAATAAGCACGCATACGAGGCGCAAAGCTATCGACCCATGCGTGAGTGTGGACATCGACAATTGGGCAATCGGGAAGAACCCCCGACCCCGACCCTTCAGTCGGTCGAGTGTGACGAAAATGCCAAATAGGCCAACCATTTGCCTCGGGGTGGTCAGCATCATGGAGATGCTTCTCGTCCTCCAGAATCGCTTTAGCAGGCGTCCATCCCTGGTCAGGATAAAGACGCTCATGAACCTCATGCACTTCCCAGGTCATAATTATCCCCTATCGTTTCACTAAGGGAAAATAGTATCCAATTCCACAAAACAAGAAACGGACGAAAAGCGATTTTTGCCCAAAAACGAAGAAAGGGGCCGCGCGGCCCCCTAAAA
>OLOY01000698.1_pt1 | contig 19811 bp, 18 predicted proteins | sample 1672771 | NCBI WGS metagenome assembly OLOY01 (sample SAMEA3136722, study PRJEB25190) | human gut metagenome
ATTTTCTCCACCTGTAAACTCATGTTACATGTTCCTCCTTAATTTTCAGGTTATATCATTTTAATTTTTGACACTATTCGCTGCCTGGCAGCTCTATTTTCTATATATTTAAGTTCAGGTTCCGCTCCCACTATTGCAGAAGCGGGAGAACTCCTTATACTCATCTATATATTTACAGTCATTGTAGCAGTATATCACAAAAAAATAAAAAGTGCTAGTGTTTTTCACATAAAAATCGCGGTTTTATCCATCTTTTTTCTTTTTCCGGTATATCTTCTATGCTCTGTATACTACAGATTCTGCAATTTCCTGTGCTTTTTCTTTTCCCTCCAGCTGAGTGATAATAGAAAGTGCAAAGTCCACGGCAGTTCCCAGCCCACGGCTTGTAGTAACATTCCCGTCAACCACTACACTATCTGTACTGGTCATTGCTCCATCTCTCTCAATCACATCCATAAATGAAGGATAAGCAGTTGCCCTTCTGCCTTTCAGGAAACCAAGCCCTGAGAAAACGCTGGGAGCGGCACAGATTGCCGCAATTTTCCTGCCATCATCGTAAAACTCTGTAAGAAGTTCTGTAAGTGGCTTATAGCCTGCCAAATACTTTGTCCCCGGCATACCTCCCGGAAGCACCAGCATATCTGCATCTGAAAAATCCACTTCTCCGAATACCTCATCTGTCAGAAGACAAATACCATGGGCAGTCTGCACCTCTTTTGTGTTTTTTATAGAAACCGTACGAATATCTACTCCTGCACGACGCAGCAGATCCACAACTGTAAGCCCCTCAATATCCTCAAAACCATCTGCCAGAAAAATATAAACCTTTTTACTCATAATCATTTTCTCCTGTTCATCATTTTATCAAGCATATACTATAAATTCTTTTTTATAACAAGTATATTCTTCCCATCGGAATAGCAATAAGACATTTCATCCATACTTTTTTTAACCATATAAATGCCAAGACCGCCTATTTCCCTTTTTTCTGCAGACAGACTGACATCCGGATCTTCTTTTTCCAGTGGATTATAGGGAATTCCCTTATCTGAAAATGTTACACAGACCATTTTCGGATTATCCTGGATCTGAAATCCTACAGTCACCTTTCCTCCCTGCTCACCATAGGCATAATATGCAATATTGCTGAGAATTTCATCAATCGCGATATCTATCTGCATTCTGACTTTTACAGGACAGCCATAGCTGTCCAGAACCTCATCTGCAAATTCCGTTACCATGTCTATATTTTCAGTAACAGCATCAACAGTTATTTCCTTCATTGGCTAGTCCCCCATTTTCTTTGTATACTCAAGGCACAGCATTGTAATATCATCAAACTGGTCATTGTCTCCTACAAAAGCGTCAATATCCGCCTTTACAAGCTTCAGGGTTTCTTCCGGATTACTGCTTAAGCACTGCTGATTCAGAACATGATCCAGTCTGTCCATTCCGTACAGCTGTCTGTCCTTATCCGTTGCCTCTGTCACTCCATCTGTATACTGGAATATTTTGTCTCCGATATTCAGCTGAAGCTTTTGTTCCTTATATACGATGTCCTCTATCCCTGCAAGGACGAAACCAGCACGTATTTTGTAGGCTTCATAGGTATTGGTTTCCCTGCGGTAAACAAACGGCATTTCATGTCCGGCGTTTACATACCTGAATTCACCGGTCACAAGATCCAGCACACCCTCAAAGGCTGTAATGAACATTCCGTTTTCATTGGATTCACACAGAATATTATTAACCTCTGTAAAGACTTCTCCCAGGTCTCTGTCTGGCTGTGTATGATCCTTGATCAGAGTTTTGCCGATGACCATGAAGAGTGCTGCTGGAACTCCTTTGCCGGAAACATCAGCCATAACAATCGCCATATGCCTGTCATCAATCATAAAGAAATCATAAAAATCTCCGCCAACTTCCTTTGCAGGTGTCATGGTCGCATAAATATCCATCTCATCTCTGTCAGGAAATGCAGGGAATATGCAGGGAAGCATAGAAGCCTGGATCTGTGTTGCCACATTCAGTTCTGCTCCGATACGCTCTTTCTCAGCAGTCACCCGGGTAAGGTTATCCATATAGTTAATAATACTTTTCTGCATGGATTGGGTTGCATGATAAAGTTCTTCTATTTCATCTCTGGTATGAATATCAAGCTCTACGATGTTGTTCTCATCATACCCTTCCTCGCCATTGCCAAATTTATGTGTTGCTTCCGTAAGCAGCTCAATGGGCCGGGAGATTCTCTTTTTGATTTTTCTGGATATGCCCATACCGGCAGCCAGGATGATCAGAATGCAAAGGCATACCATCAGTACAGTAAAACGAATGGTATTTCTGACAATCTCTGTCATGTCAATATCTACAAAGGCAACTGCACATTTCTCTCCATCAGATGAAAGTACCGGCTCTCCCGCAGATGACAGCCATCCAAGCTCTGTTCTGCTCACAGTAGGCTCCAGGCGTTCGTTTCCTTTCAGTTTATCAAATCTTTCCGAAAGCTCTTCCTTATAGCCAAGAGTCAGATAACCTGACGAAGGATCAAACAGATACACACTGGAATGATCCTGGATCATCTGAATATACAGATATTCAATATTCATATCTGCCTGTATAGAATGAAGATATTCATTTATCCTCTCATAATTCTGATACATGCCCTTCTCTTTAAGCCAGCCTATGATGGGCTGTTCATCATCAGCTGCTACTGCTTTTTTCTGAATCTGTTCAAATTCCTCTGTGTCTATCTCTTTACACAGTTCTTCGATAAAATCTCCATTTACCTGATCTGATACCGTCTTCGCGATTTCAAGCGCTTTGTCATTATAGAGTTTTCTATACTGTCTGTTATTCACAAGAGAGCTTCCAAGAAGCATTAAAACCCCAACCACCAGCATGGAACCGATCAGAAATTTAATCAGTTCAACATTCAGCTTCCGTCTTTTTTTCATGTTCTTTGACCTCCTTTTTGTCTCTGTGTGCTGCAAATGTGGTGCTGCTCAGGAAAGCTGCTGAAAGCACACTCACAAGGATCAGCACAAAGATAAGACCTCTGCCTACACCAAGGACCAGCACATAGCCAAACACAAAGGAACCCAGAGACTGTGCACCGTTCTCAAACAGGCTGTAAACCCCAAGTCCTCTGTCATATCCAAACCGTTCTACATCCTTCAGATCTGTAAAATAACTGGTAAGTAATGGAATCCCAAAGCTGTCTGCAACTCCGATCAATGCCAGTGCGATCAGAAGAGATGGTATGTTCTGAAGCACTGCCACCTCCAGAAAAGCTGCTGCATAAATAAACGCAGCTGTTGCAAGTCCAAAATGCTTCCATCCCCTGTTGGAAAAGAATTCCGTGAGAGGAGTTCCCAAGATCAGTACAAAAATTCCGTTTAAAAGATAGGTATATCCAATATAGGTTTCCGAAAGTCCCCATTCAGAACCAACAATAGGAAACATATAATTCAGGAAATATCCACAGATCAGAAGCGGAATCATCATCAGCAGGAAAAAACTAATAATCCTTGGACGAAAGATAAACCGAACAATATTCATATGTGTATCTTCTGTTTCGCAGTTCTCCTCTTCGTTATCTGAAGTATATTTACTCATATACTTATTTGCTACCAGAAACAGCAGCACACTGAGTACTGCAGTGACAGCAAACAACGCTGTATAGGACATCCATTGCAGAAGGAAGCCGCCAAACACAACTGCACAGTTTGCACCGCTCAGGGAGGATACACTGTAATAGGCATAGGCTCTGTTCTTCTCTTCATCAGGAAGCTCCACGATCATAAGATTGACAAGTAAAAGCAATACTCCCCAGCCTGCTCCAAGAAGCAGGGAGCTTAACGTAAGCAGCCATATATTGGGAACCACTCGCAATCCAAGTCCTGCTGTAAGCAGTACAGAGCTTACAAAAACAGATCTCTTTGCCCCAAGCTTATGTATTACCTTTCCGCCAAGCGCTGAGAAAATGGCGCCGGATACCACCTCTGCAGATATAGGAACTGCTGCAAGCATGGCCGGTGATAATCCCTGTACTGACATCTTCTCAGAAATCTTCATTGCATAGATGGGAAGAATCGCACAGGTCAGATTTGTAAAAAAGAAAACAAGAAATACAATAAATCTGAAAATTTCCACAGGAAGTCTGCTATTATTTTCCTCCTGTTTTCGTCTTTTCAGTTCCTGCCTTCCCTTTATAAAATAAATCACCTCAAAGGTAAGCATGAAAAATACTACCATAATTGCGATCAGGTTGATGATCAAAGACGCCTGGATCTCTCTGCTTTTCTCTGTCAGACTGTTCATATCTGTTCCGACTTCTATAATCCCAATAATATCTCCGCGTTTATCCCGGATGGGACTATGGATAAATACAAAGCTTCCAGAGCTTGAATTTGTAGCATAGGTTTTTGTAGTCCCCTGCTCCATAACCTCCTGAAGATCTGTGCCTTCATATTCCCAGTCATAAGGATAAGCCACACAAATATCCTCCAGGGTATAGACCAGGGTAACCGTTCCGTCTTTTACCTTATAAAGTACACAGTACAGATCCTGTGAACTGTCAGAATCCGAGAAGAATACATCCCTTACTACCTGCCGGACCTGTCTGTAATCCTCATTCATAAAATCAGAAGGCTTATCCAGCCTCTGAAATGCATCTGCAGGAAGTCTGTTTGTTACCGCTGATGCGGCAAATTTCTCTCTTGTATAGGTTTCATTGACCAGCAGACTTTGAAACTGCGGAAACAAGGTGCCAATAAACAGAGCCGCAACTCCCACAATGATCCCTATGACTGCTATGGTAATCTTTGCATAAAAGCTGAATTTTTTTACCAGTATCTTTAACAAAGTCACCGCAAAAAGCAAAACAGCAGCAACAATCTCTGCACAGGCAGCCCACAACAAACAGTTCCATACCTGCAGTTTTCCTGATAGCGGAACGTCCCAGAACTGTTCATAATCCTCACCGTTCCACAATATAACAGAATAATTAGTAGAAGAAACCAAGGTTCCCGGTGCACTCACATGATATGCAATTTCTCTTTCCTTCAAAGTCTCTTCCACAGTAAGTCTGTCTGTACTTCCTGTATTTTCCATATCACAGAATATCCGTATAATATCCCTGAGACCTATATCGGCTGAATAAAGCACTCCATTTGAGTAACTGATTTCCTGCGGAATACTTCCATCAACTGTATCACTGTCATAGAGCAGTTCATCCTGTCCGCTGTCCGTATATTTATAAATTTTACCATCATAAGTCACATAAAACAGGCTATCACTGTCTCTGTCATAAGCACAGCACAAAATCCTGTCCTGCGCATCAGCAACAGAAAAAGCCTTTGAGCTTCCCTGTTCTGTATTGCTGACCAGAATACTGTCATCTTCCTTTTGCATGTAGATCACACCATGCTCGGTGGGTACCATTCCCACAATGTTGCGCCTTACACTACCCTTCTCTGCTTCTACAGAAGCAACCGTTGATATATATTTTCCCTTTGATGACAGTTTGACGATTCCTTCCCTGGCAATCTGAACGCCCTGCTCAATACGGACATCATGAAGATATACATTTCCGTCTCCGTCTGCCACAACCCGCTCGGCACTCAGAAAACTTTTATCAGAGGCACATGTCTGCCATAAAAGCCTTCCGTCAGCAGATATTTTCAATATTTTCCTGTTGGAATCATCAATCACATAAGTACATCCATCCACATCTCCGGATGCATAGGACACTGCTGAAAATGTATAAGATTTAAAAGGATTGGTAAACATCCATTCCCTGCCTGCATACACTGCAAGCACAGAACATACTGTCAAAAGCAGCACAATTATTAGAATCCACTGTTTTTTTCTCTTATGTTCCATGCACCTTAACCTCTTTCTGTTAATGTAAGTTTTGATAACAGGGTATGGGCAGGCGCCATATGTTCTTTATAATAGCGCAGATTTTCAACTCCCATATCTTCTGTATAATTAATCGTATCTGCAGACTGCAGATATCGTTCAAAGCTTTCCCTCAACAAATACTCATTAATTCCCTTGATCCGGTTAACTGCGTTTTTATACTGATATACGCCAAGTCCGTTACGACAGCTCACAATACAAAGCCCTGCCATTTTCCCCTCTACTCGTACAAGGATTCCATTGATCCTGATTTTATCAAAAACGGGAACCAGATTGTCAATCACCCGGAGCAGACAGCCACAGTGGCACTCCTCACAGGTTTTCTCCCCGCACCATTCCCTTTCCATAAATTCCCTGATTTCCTCCTGATGGGAAGGGGTTATCTCCTCTGTCTCATATGCAAATCTGCGTTTGAAATAATTATAACGGTAACGGTCATCCTGCGTATCCATACCTGCCAGAAACTGCTCCGGCGTAAAGGTATAATCCATATAATCACGGTTATCCTCTATCTCAAACTGAATGCCACTGGCTTCATAATAAGGAAGCATCCATGGAACCACATCCATAATGATCAGCTGTGCATCAAATTCCGCAAAATCTTCCTTCAAAATCTGCATAGCTTTCTTTATCTTTTCCTCCGTATAGTTTCCTACAAACGGAACAGCCACCGGATACCCTTCTGTATTTAAATATGTAATATTGATTAAAAGCCCTTCTGCTATTTTAAAGTAGGTGGGATAGGAATCCCTCCATCCGATCAAATTCAAAAAGCAGGTGTTGGCTGACCAGTGTTCATTCATACTGTCATAATACGGATCAAACAGGCTCTGATCCTCCACTCTAAGTTCCTGATAACCACGCGCAAGGAAGATTTCCAACATTTTCTGTGGTATTTTATAATATTTTTTTGTATCTAATTTCATACGGCCTCCTCTGAATATCAGTGCATAATCTCCAGCTATGATCATGAGAAATATTTACAGCTACGCACTTACAAATATTATATCTCCATTTTTCAAATATTCCAACATAATATTCATGAAGTTGTTGGTTATAGTTGTTGGTTATATTCATTCTTTATAATAAAAATATGGCTTTGCGAAGCTATTCCACAAAGCCATATTTTTACTCATTCTATTCTATCGTCAGGATATCTGAAAAGCCAGTCACTTCAAACACATCATTTATCACATCATTTACATTTTTTATGATCATGCTTCCCTGCTTGTTCATAATCTTCTGAGCTGCAAGAAGAACACGCAGTCCTGCTGAAGATATGTATTCCAGCTTTCCAAAATCAAAGACTAACTCTGTAATCCCATCCAGAGATTGCTTCAACTCTTCCTCTAATGTGGGGGCTGTGATGGTATCCAGTCTTCCCTCCAATATAATTTCCAATTTTGTTCCTTCCAACTTCTTATCAATTGTCATAATGCGGCCCTCCATTACGTGTATATACGCATTTTTAATGCTTTTTATATCGTAACATATAAATTCTATTTTCTCAATATCCCACATATTTTTCTTGTCTCATATACCATGGAAGTGTTATCATGATCATAAAATTGTACAGGCACTTCATATTTAAGGAGGAATATTTCTCATGGAAATCGAACGTAAATTTTTAATATCCGAGGAAAATCTGCCAAAAAATCTTGACTCTTATCCACATCACAAATTGGAACAGGGCTACTTATCCACTGCACCGGTAGTCCGTATCCGCAAAGAGGATGAGAATTACTATCTTACCTACAAATCCAAAGGTCTCATGACACGTGAAGAATACAATCTTCCGCTTACCAAAGAATCCTATGAGCACATGCGTCCAAAGGCTGATGGAATCTTAATCTCCAAAACCCGCTATCTTATTCCTGAAAAGGACGGACTTACCATTGAGCTGGATGTATTTGATGCCCCCTATAAAGGACTCTATCTGGCAGAAGTAGAATTTTCTTCTGAAGAGCAAGCCCTCAGCTATACTCCTCCTGCATGGTTCGGAGAAGATGTTACAAACTCTGGCAAATATCATAACAGCCGCTTAAGTCAGGGAAACCTCTGACACATTTCTATTTTGCTATCGTAAATAACTATACCAATGACGCAGAATGCGGATTTGAGTACATAGGCTCCGATCCATGCCATTGGACTGGCAATACATACAGATATATATCGCCGCATGGATATTATATTAGGATTCTGTGTCAGAAACCATTCCGGTATTGATTTACATGATACAGATATTGACTTTTTCAGACCTATTGTTTTCCAAAAAAGAACAGCCCCTTTGACTTATTATGCGTCAATGAGACTGTTCTTTTTTATTATTTGTGTTCAATCGAAGCCGGAGGCTTACTTGATTTGGTTACATCCCAAGCGTATCATTTACCAGAATCACATGGATTCTGTCTTTATGTCTGGAATATCTGGTAATCAGGAACTGACAGCAGATGGTATCCGGGGATTTGCAGTCAAAGCATTTTCCGGTTTCCTTACATGGAGTTTTGATATCAAATCTCTGCGCATTAGCTGTAGCTGCCACATTTCTGGCACGCTTCATTGCACTGTCAAGATCTGGACAGACTTTATTTATACCTACAATAAAAATTACTTTTTTCGGGCCCTGGGCAATGCAGGATACACGGTTGGAATTGCCATCAATATTGACAAGGACGCCATCATCTGTGACTGCATTGGCACTGGATAAAAAGAAATCTGCATCATAGGCTGCCATAAGTCCCTCACGAGGCTCAAGCTTTGCGCGGTCAATATAATTATAATCTCCATCCTGCAGGACTTTGACCAGACCGATCTCATGTGCACTCATGCATCCGCCCATGGCGATTGTGCTTCCGTTTGGGATCAGTTCCAGGGCCTGCTTTAATGCTGTTTCTTTATCTTTTGCATAATACCCGGACATATTGCGGGATTCCAGTCCCTTGATCACTGTTTTTGCCAAAAGTTCGTTTCTTTTTTTCATGTTTGCATCCATTGTTGTGTCCTCCTTAATGTCTGGAGCATGCAGATTGTAGAAATTATTTCCAAACACGCTCTGGTTTTAATTGTTGTCCCAATCATACAATATTTCCGGTTTCATTTCTATAAATTCTATTTCTATAGTTGCTCCAATGCCAATCCGATCAATCTATCCGCTTGATCTGCCATGAATAGCGGAATGTTCAACACATCATCGTCCAGTTTCAGATTGTCCAATGAGAAACGGATGCGAAGCTTGACCCTATCTGGAAACAGTTCCTTGAACTTCTTCATACTCTTGCTGGTTGTGTTGGCTTCGGATTTGACCTCCACAGGAAAGATATCGTTCTCTCGCTGAATGAGGAAATCCACTTCGTAAGGTGGGTTGTTCTGGCTCCAATAACGGGGCATGACTTCAAACTGAGTAATTAAAGTCTGTAACACAAAGTTTTCGGTTAATGCGCCTTTGAATTCAGTAAAAAGGCGGTTACCTTCGCCAAAGGCAGTGGGGGCCAACTGTGCCAGACGGCGGAGCAGTCCCACATCCACCAAATAAATCTTGAAAGCAGACAAGTCATCGTAAGCTGCAATCGGCAGGCCGGGAGCTGAGCTGCGATAAATTTTATGCACCAAGCGGGCATCCACCAGCCATTGCAAAGCATTCTCGTACTCACGGGCTCGTGCACCTTCCTTGACCACTTTATAGATAAACTTCTTGTTCTCTCTTGCCAGTTGAGAAGGAATGGATTTCCAGATCATTGAGATTTTCGGGAACTCGCTGAGATTAGGATGTTTGGCAAAATCACGCTCATAGGCTCCAATGATTCCGGACAATGCTTCCTGCATAGCAGAAACATCCCGTGCCTCCGTCCACATCAATACCGACTCCGGCATACCGCCGGTGACATAGTACATTTTCAGCTTCTCATACAGCGGATTAAAGAAGGCGTCAGGGATGGGTTCAAGGGTGTCCACCTGTTCCAGATACTGCGCCAGATTTTCATCACCGTTGGCAAGCAGGAATTCATCAAAGGTCATTGGGTCAATCTGCATAAAGTTGACCTTACCCACTGGAAAAGAGGAAGGTTTCGCCAGAGCAATACCCAACAGAGAACCGGCGCAGGCAACATGGTACTGCGGTGCGTTCTCGCAGAAATATTTCATGGAGTTAATAACTTTCGGGCAATCCTGTACCTCGTCAAAGATGATGAGGGTCTTTTCTGGCAATATCTTTTGACCACTTGCCAGCATAAGGTTTTGTAGAATCCGGTCCACATCCTTTGTTGTTTCAAAAAATTGCTTATACTCTTCATTTTCGTCGAAGTTAAAGTAGGCTGTATTTTCATAACAGCGTCTGCCGAACTCTTTCAGAATCCAAGTCTTACCTACCTGACGTACTCCCTTCAAGATTAAAGGCTTGCGGTAGGGAGAATTCTTCCAAGCCAACAACTTTTTAAAAATAAATCGTTCCATAGAATCACTCCTCACATTTTTATTGGAGTTTTATGCTTAATAATCACGCTTTTATTATATGTGAAATTTATGAAAATTACAACCAAAATCACAAAATTATTTATTTTTAATGTATATTAATCACGCTTTTATATAAGATAGTGTGAAATCTATTTTGTAATAAAGACAATTACTCCCGACAATTGGCGATATTTTTTATCTTATCTGTATTGTAAAATTGTCTCCTATTGGTATTGCTGAGTCTATAGGGCTTTCGTCTCCATCATATACATAGGCTGTGGATTCTTCGTAGATATCATCAGAGGAATCCTTATCCATTTTTTCTTCAGACACCTGATGCGCTGTGTCGTTTTTTACTTCATATAATTGTAATGTGATTGTGTTTGCTTCCGGGGAGATTTCTTCGTATCCGGGATATAGACCTATCGTTTGCCGGAACATAGTTTCCTGACCATTTCTTCCTGTTTCCTGATAGCAGATTTTGTTTCCCTGATCGTCCGTTCCAATCAGATAATAATCGCTGTCAATACATACTGTTCCATGATACATTCCGTAAATTGTACTTTCGAATGGATTCCATCTGAATTCTGTGAGGTTCAGGACATTGGAATCCATTTTAATATTCTGATTCAGATTTAAATCCACAGTGTTTTTCTCCAGTTCTTCTTTTGATGTCGCAAGTTTAAATGTATAAGGTTCTGTATCAGCCTGTATTTTCTGAATATTTTCCCATGTATCAGCATCGTCCATTGCAATCGGCCAGACTTTGAACTCTATGTTTACAGTTCCCTCAGTGTTGACTTCTTCTCCGATTGTGAAATCTTCCACTGTTATTGGATTTTCTGAGAAAGCATTAACTGTTCTTTGGCCTAAGCCCTGCTGAATTTCCTGACCGTTAATACGTACTTCCGTATATAAAAGCCTGTCTTCCATCGCATCCTTCATATCTGCGTCTGAATCTTCGCTGTCGGAATACGCAATCCATAAATTTTTGCTGTCCATCACAATCTCATTTAATGTTATGGTGATTCCATCTCTTGAAATGCTTTTTCCTACAACATTTGTATAAGAATCGGTATCACCGTTCTCAATTCCCAATGCCTGTCCGATCCATGAAGTTACTCTCTGTAATGCTGCTTTTACATCTTCCTGATATCTTAATGTGCATCCAACCATAATAAGCAATATAATCCCGGCTGCTGCTGTTTTCCAACTCCTTTGTATATGGAAAAAACGATGCTGTTTTTTCCATGGTCTGGAAGCTTCGTAAATATATTTATCATCCAGATCACCAATCAGTTCCAATGTCTTAAATCCTTTTTCCATATAAATGTTTCACCCTTTCCCATAGTTTCCTTCTGCTTCGATAGAGACTGGATTTGATTCTGCTTTCCGAAATTCCATGCCGGGCTGAAATTTCACTGATGCTGTCCATATACCAATAGCGTCGTATGAAAATGTCACGGTCACCTTTTTTCAGGGAATCCAGGAATTTTTCAAGGATTTCCAGAATCTCTTTTCTCTGTATTTCATCATTCAAAGAATATGCTGTTAAATCCTCTATTTCTTCCAGTTCTTTGCATAATTCTAATATGTGCCCTGTTGACCGTTTTGCAGCTTTTTTCCTGCGAAAACAGTCTATCGCCAGATTTCGGGTTATTTTTCCAAGAAAAGCAGACAGAATTGCCGGTTTTCTGGGTGGTATTGAATTCCATACAGCCAACCATGTATCATTAACGCATTCATCGGAGTCTTCCTTATCATACAGAACATTCCAGGCAATACTGAAACAGTACTTGCTATACTTTTCTTCGGTCGCCTGTATGGCTTTTTCTGATCTGTCAAAATACATATTGATAATTACTGTATCTTCCACTTTTTTCACCTCACGTTTCTTTTTTTTGCCTTCATAAGATAAGACGGATTTTGAACAGTAAAGTTGCAGTTTTAATAAAAATAATTTTCTTTTTTCAGAGTACACAATACACTGTCGAAAAGTCAACCTGTCTTTTCGCCGTCTTTTCACAATTTCTGACTGGAGAAATGGAATGTATTCTGATAAAATAGGCATATAAAGGAGGACAAACGGAAATCCTTACAAATGATAAAAGCCAAAAGAACAGCCGAAGACATTTTCAAGGCACGAATGAGGACTATACTTAATAATCAAAGCAGAAGCAGGATAACGGTGAAGCTTTTACTGAAGATGATTACGCAGCTCTTTCCCTGACACCATTGATGTCCGGAAAAATGAGCCGCAAGGATATGTTTAAAGAAGCTATTCGTCTGGCAAAGCCCAATATTGAGCTGAGTGCTGAAAAGGCAACCGCAATGTTGTATACACTGGCTGACAAGTTCTTAGACAGAGCTGAGTTAGACGAAATTAAGGAGGTAATGCGCATGACCAGACTTGGACAGATGTTGCAGGATGAAGCTATAGAATCTACTCAAACAGAATCCATCAAAAATCTTATGAAAAATATGAACTGGACCATTGACCAGGCAATGAACGCTTTGGAAATTTCCGAAGATAAACGTGAAAAGTACCGTCAGTCAATTACTCCAAATAATTAACGGATAAAGATACCGCCATATCGACTTATCACAATCAATATGGCGGTATCTTTCTTAATACAGTTTCTTACATTTTCTATCTGTTCATTTCATTGTACTGCACGTTCTTTCTCATATTTCCAACCAGAAGCAATGTCAGTACAATGGTTACGATTTTAAACGGAATATTCATATAACTCTTACACAAATCCCAATATATGGCAATGCACATAACAGCAACAGTGCCTCCTGTCAATATGCACATGGACATTTTTGAAACATACAGAGCTTTTCTCGCTTTGGTTTTATCGAATTTGAAACCTATTTTCAGATGCCGTGGATAGATATTTTTATATCTGTATGTACTCAGTACAATCCCCATCAGTCCATACGAAACTATAATGCAACTTCCTCCTGCTGATAAAAAGGGAAGAAATGTTACTGATTGTGGAAATACACCCAGATTTTCCAGGATATTTATGGAAAAGTTTATAAGGAATACAATTCCGCATCCACATCCCATCATCATTCCAAGCTGATTCTTCTGCCTCATGGCAGTGTTAAAAACTGCGAAAATCAAAACTGCCAGAACACAGCATAAAAGTATGACTGCAATTGTTCCATATACAGATGACAGATAGGTCAAAATATAATCCGCATTAAAGGCCGGCAGATTTCCCATTACATCTGATCCACTTTTCCCTATCCATTTACTCTGCTGCCAGAATGAGTGCAGCATTCCGGTGAAATAATCCTCTTCTCCACCACCTGAAAAAATAGCTTGTATACGTGAGATCTGATATTCTGTCAGGCTGCTGCTCAGATACCTGATCAGAAAAGCTGCCACAGGCATAGCCAGAAAACCAGCCCAGATTCCACAAATGGCTCTCTTTTTTCTCACAATAAACCAGTTCTTTTGAATTGCGATTGTCAGCATAACCAGCATAGATACCAACATCACACAAGATGTCATAAGCGCAGGCATGGCACAGACCAATATAACCGGTGCAAGCATCCATATGATTGCTCTCATCAAGCCCTTATATCCCCATCCATGATATTTATACAAAATTGCTCCATATATGGGAACATAAAACAGCATCAGAATCGGCATGGATATTCCTCTTACTCCTGGCAGCACAATGAAATATCTTGCCCCATTTAACTGACAGCCACCCAACAAGGTAATCAGACAGGCAAACAGTAAAATGACAGCAATTATTTTCGAAAATCTTGCCAGTAAAGTGTAATCCAGAAGATATAAAATCATCATAACTGCAAGTCCGATCACAACATGGAACACATATCTGTCCGAACCGACTGTAGCGTTTTCACTGATTTTTCCGGCAATCCCTGCATGTATCAAAACGCCTGCAATGCTGATAAGAATGATTATTCCCAGTAGTTTCCATGCAACCTGAGGCCTGTGGACACTGTCAAGCGTGATTCCTGTTTCCACAGGATCTCCCATATCCCGGACAGCTTCCCTCTCTGCCTGTTCACGATCCATGCCTGCATGCATATTTGCTTCCATCTGATCTTCTATATGATCCTGAAATTCCTTTTTTACATAAGGCCGCGCTTTCTTACAGCGAATCTGTTCCAGTAATGTTTTCAGATATTCGTCCATAGATCACACCTCCATTACAAGCACATTGGTTACTGCTGCAGAATACTCTTTCCATTCTTCTACTTTCTTTTCCAGAAATCCCCTTCCCTGTCTGGTCAGGCTGTAATACTTTCTGGTCTTTCCGGCTGCCTCCTGTTCGTATACTGTCAGAAATCCTTTATCCTCCAGACTGTGCAGTAATGGATACAAAGTTCCTGCTTTCAGTTCAAACACATTCTGGGATTTCTGCCGCAATGTATCGATCATCTCATATCCATACATGTCCTTTTCTGACAGCAATTTCAGTATAAGCATTGTCATACTCCCGGAAACCAGTGATTTTTCAATAGCCATAGTATTCCCCTCCTATTGTATAGGTTGCCTATATATCGGTTATCTATATAATATAAGAACCTGTATACTATGTCAACTGTTTCCGGGATATTTTTAAAAACTTCACTGCTACGGCAACCGAGTTCAGGTATCCACATACTTTTTCGGACAGAAAACCACCGCATTGTCATATATTAACACAATGCGGTGGTATAATTCTCTCAAAACAGATCCAGCATACTGTCCAGATAGATTTTTTCTCTGACATGTATCTGGTATTCCGGTCTGGTCATGTAATAGAGCAGAAATTCCAGTATCAGGGCACTTCCGAGTCCTCTGCCTTCTATTTTTAAATTTGAAAATCCCATTGGCAGATAGATATCCCGGATATCATTGATTCCAATAAACCCCGGATTCTCCATAGCTTTTGAAAAAAGATAGCCCCTCGCCCCGTCTGGTGCCTTGCAGTGATGCTCCGGACAGTTTTCGCCCAGATTTTTACGGCTGACCGTTTCATAGCAGGCTTTTCTGTCCCTGCAGCCGAACCAACAGCATTCATTGCAGAGAAATTCTACTTTGTCCTTCTCAGCCTGAGACAATGTATTTAACTTATCAAAAGCCTTGTTTAGCCGGAAATCCGGCACAACATAACGGAAATCTTTTCTCCGGATTTCTTCTTCAAACTGTGTAAAATCTGTCAGAACCTTGGTAGTGGAGGAAACAAAATAGAGTCCCGGATACTGCTCCTTAAGATATTCCAAAAGCAGTTCTGAATAAATGATCACGCCGTTTTGCGGTTCTCTGTTTCTCTCAAACAACCGGCACAGTGCATTGCATTTTCTGTCTGAAAGGTGCTCCTGGCGAAGCAGGGAATTGCTGAAAGTCAGCCGGGCAGAAATCCCATATTCCTGCATTAGTTCAAGAACCTCCTCCGGATCATTCTCTCCGAAGCCAGCCCTGCCTCCACCCCAGATACAATCTGCCGGAGCACCATATATGGAGCCAATTTCACACCAGTCGTAAAAATATTCCCTGTGTTCCCGGAATAAAGGCAGGAACATCCGGTACAGCTCATAAAATTCAAACAGCCCGGGCAGGTGAAAATATGCTTTCTCCTTCATTAATCTTCCAGTACATCCTCTATGGTTTCCGAAGCATCCTCAAGAGCGTCCAGGGCTTCGATCAGTTTATCTGCTTTTCCTGTGTGTGTCTCCTCTTCTTCATACTCATCGATCAGTGCTGTCAGCTGATCTTTTATTTCTTCCAGACCTTCATAGATTTCCTTTAATTTTTCTTCCCGTTCCATTACGGATGAAAGCTTTACAACTTTAGACATTCTGGTACCTCCCATATCGCATTTTCTTTAGGAAAAATTATAACACTGCCCTCTTTTTATGTCTATATGATCCTGGAGCGTGTTTGAAAAATGCTCTAAGAGACTTGTGATACTTGTTTTCTCTGTGGTATTCTATATCTATGATTATTGTATTACGCAAAATGTGAATGGAGGATTTTTATGTTAGTTTGTGATTATATTGTAGAATCTATTGACGGTGACTATGCACATCTTCGCAGAACAGATCTGCCTGAAGAAGAACTGAAGCTCGTAGCACGGGCACTTCTGCCCTTTGAGATTACGGAAGGATGCAGATTACATTATGAAATGATGCAGTATAGTATCATTGACTGATTTGACAGTCTCCGACTCACAGCTGTTACAAAAATTTATCAGAAAAGGCAGGTAAGTGACTTTTTTATCCTTTACCTGCCTGTAACTTCACACACTCTCTGTAATATCATTTTTTCATCAGATACCCATATTTACGCATCTGCCTTCTTAACAGCTGCTCCACGCGTCTTATTACTTCCCTGGGATAATTTTCCGAATTCTTCTGTAGGTATATCTGAATATCTTTAGAAGTAAATTGGAAACCAATCTGAATGCCATACAGTTCTTCTGCTGCATCCAACTGTATATCGAAATCAGCGCTAAATGGCTTCGCCTCAATTTTTTCCAGACAATATTCCAATGACTGATCAATAGGATAATCCTGATTTATGTCGGCAAACATACAAAGTCCTTGATCAAAGAAAGGACTCAGTTCATATTTCTGTGTCTTTTCATTATAAATGACCGCAATATTATTGGTATGTCTGTCCTCGTTCATGAAAAATGCATCTATTTCCAGCATTGCAGTCAGATACGCTCCAAAATTATCTATTTTAGTAATTTCTTCCACCTGAGTTACCAGGTACTGAATGCGTTTTGAAACATCTTCAAAATCTGAGAGCTTTACTGCCAGACTTTCACCTGTATATCGACGATACAATTTTTCCAGCGGAATCAGAACCTGATTTGCTTTCAGAAAATCCAAACTGGAACAGCCCTGAAATATTTTCCCATTATACTCAATTACAGCTGCTTCATACTCAACAAAAGGAAAAGGACAGGTACTTTTCTGCAAAAGGTCAGATACAAGAACTTCCGATAAACCTTCATATCCCATATAGTCAGCCTTATACCACCTGTCATCAATTTTCCATTTGAGCTGATCTCCCTTGGAAGTATGACCGCTCTTATGCAAGGGAGAATATGCATCAAAATTGCGAATTTCCATTTTTGATCAGCCCTCCTTTTTCAGAATCATAATCCATTGATGATCATCTGACATACGCCCCTGTGTTTTTTCAACAATTAACAATGGATCATAAAATGGAAGCCCCATCTCTCTCAGGATATCTTTCCTGTGATCGCGTGTTCTGGGAAAACAGCGTTCTTCCAGAAAATATTCAAAATCATCCCAATCCGGCTCAGTTACAACACCAAATGCCCGGAAAATGATCTGGTCTGTGTAGTTTTTAATCTTGATTTTTTCATGCCTGAAGTCAATATCTATCGTTGTACACAGATCATCATGATTCATAAAATTCATGCGCATTTTCACATCCGGATCATCAGAAAAATTATAGGCTCGCTTTATCTGACTGTAAATCGTCTGACGGGAAACGTGATACTGTCTGGCAATATCTGTAATTTTTTCTCCCCGGTTCTGCAATGCCAAAATATGTGCCAGCTGCTCTTCTGTAAACGAATTTTTCCTTCCGGTATTTTTCTTCTTTTCAGAAATACTGCTGTTATTCATATCTGCCTTCAAGCATCTGTAATTGTCAGCATCTCTGGATATCTGATTCAGTTCATAAATATCTGTTGTTCCAAAAATCTGCTGTATCTGATCTTGAAAGTTCATATTCATATCACCACCTTCAAAGAGACATTATGGAAACCACTTTCACACAGAACAGTTTGTGTAATTGAGTATAGCATGAAGCAAAAAGAAGTGTCAAGAAATAGTTTCTTGACACTTCTCTGCCCATATCTACTCAATATGATTATATATTTTTCATCAGATTGCCAGAAGATTCTTGATTGCTTCCATATAAACCAGAACTGCCTCTTCCATGCCGGATACGAGGATAAATTCATCTGCACTGTGGATACGATAATCGATTCCCGGCTTCTCAGGTCCAAATGCAATGATATTCTTAAGAGATTTTGCATAAGTGCCGCCACCGATCACCATCGGCTTGTTCTCTGTATCGCCTGTTACATCTGTGTAAGCTTTGTATAAAGCATTTACCAGTGGGGATTCTCTTGGGAAGAATAATGGATCACCAATCTCCAGGATTTCCATGCGGCCATTTTCATCTTCCAGTCTGTCTGCACACATTTTGCGGACTTCGTCTGCTTTTAATGTGACAGGTACACGGATATCGATAGTACAGGAAACGACACCGTTTTCTGTCTTAATGATTCCGTTACATAAGGTGAGATCTCCGTACTCATCTGCAAATTTAAGTCCAATCCCTGTACCGTCGCAGGATGTACCGATATGTGTATTGTAGAATTTTACAAAATCATCTTCGAATCCTGCTTTTTCCAGACACGCAAAAGTAACTCCTGCTGCGTTCACTCCGAGAGTTGGTGTGCTGGCATGTGCCGGAACTCCTTTTGCATAGATACTGATCTGTCCATTTTCTTCTGTCAGTTTGTATTCCTGAAGTTTTGTTTCAGAAAGTGCTGCTTCCAGTTTTTCTTTCAAACCAGCCTCTGCCGGAACAACGATGGTGCAGGAATCACATACTGCATTGGAAACGAAACCGCCATCTGCGGAAATGATCTTTGTATTCTTTGAATATGCCATCATTCCCATATGACCTTTCTCGCCATGAATACACGGGAAGCTGGCATCCGGAGTAAAGCCACAGGATAATTCTTCTGCCACTTCATTATAATGTTCCATACATTTGGAACCTGTTTCCTCATTACATCCCATAATGAGACGTACTCTCTTGTTCAGCTTCACACCTGAATCGCGGAGAAGCTTCATTGCATAAAGAGCTTCCAGAACAGGTCCCTTATCATCTGTTGTTCCACGACCGTAAACATAATCACCCTCACGTGTCAGTTTAAACGGATCATAGCTCCAGTCCCCACCTACAGGTACGATATCCAGATGTCCGGCAATACCAACAATCTCATCACCCTCGCCCATCTCTGCGTAACCACAGTAATTGTCCAGATTGACTGTTTTAAATCCAAGCTCCTGTGCAATCTTAAGACCTTCTTCCAGTGCTTTGGCAGGACCTTCTCCAAAAGGCTTACCCTCTGCGGGAGTGCCAAGCTGAGAATCAATGGCAACCAGCCTGCCCAGATTGGTAAGCATCTCCTCTGTTAATCCATGAATCTGTTCTTTAATATCCATAATTTTTGCGCCTCCAGTTAAATAATTTCTCTATCTTTGAAATATCTTTATCATTATTTTTCCATTTTATCATATTCAGGCACAAAATAACAGCAGATTCTAGGAATGATTTCGCAAAACTCGATTTGTCAAGCGGATATTCGCAATCCGCTTCGCTACTTGCTCATAACCGAATAACTGCT
>OLOY01000703.1_pt1 | contig 19669 bp, 23 predicted proteins | sample 1672771 | NCBI WGS metagenome assembly OLOY01 (sample SAMEA3136722, study PRJEB25190) | human gut metagenome
TTTCCGTAGGTCCTACTACATCTATGCGTATGGAAAAATTCGAGTACGAATTTGTAAAACAAACTGGTGTACGCCTTATCGTTGGTAAGGGTGGTATGGGTCCTGAAACAGCACGTGCATGTAAAGATTTTGGTGCACTTCACTGTGTATTCCCAGCAGGTAATGCCGTACTTGCTGGGGCAATTCCTGGGCGCCTTTGTCGGGGCAGCTCTGGTAATCCTGCACTACTACCCGCACTTCAAGGCGACTAAGGCTGACGAAGGCAACAGCGTGGGGATTTTCGCGACTGGCCCAGCCATCAACAACCCTGTTTTCAACTTCTTGAGTGAAACGATCGCGACTTTTGTCTTCATCTTCACCTTGCTCAACCTGGGCAACTTCACCCAAGGCTTAAAGCCATTAATTGTTGGTTTCTTAATCATGGTTGTTGGTCAAGCTTTGGGTCCAACGACTGGCTTTGCCTTGAACCCAGCCCGGGACTTCTCACCACGTCTGGCCTACGCGATTTTGCCAGTGCCAAACAAGGGCGTGGCTAACTGGGCTTATGCCTGGGTTCCTGTCTTAGGGCCAATCGCCGGTGGTCTTTTAGCTAGCGGCCTGCAGGCATTGTTGAAATAGAGAGTTAGCCAATGTCAGAATGTTTAAAGCTGCACATCTCGCAAGTTTTTAAAGATGAGGTGGCCAAAAACGGCTTTAACCATGTCAGTGTTGCCAAGATCATGAAGCAAAGCGGGATTAGGCGACAGACTTTTTACGAGAACTTTAAGGACAAGTTTGACCTTTTGGACTATACGATCAAGTCGATGATGGAAAACGATATCGAGAGCAATATCGGCTACCTGGACTGGGAAGGTATCATCTTTTTGGTCTTTTACGGGATCGAACTGAATAAAAAGTTCTATAAGAGCGTCTATGAAAGCCAGACAGAGGTTGATGTGGTCGGGGAAATTTCCAGCCATATTGCCGTTTTGCTCAAGCAGATCGTTGAAGAAGAAGGGGCGGATTTTGATCAGCAGGCCAAGGACTTTGTGGAAACTTTTTGCCTGGGTCTGACTTATACAATGATTGACAATCTTTTCCGGCCACACCCGCTGGAATACGACGTTATCGCCAGCAAGGTCGACAACGCCCTCCACTTCACCTTGAATCTGTAAAATTTACCCTTGAACTCCAGCTCGAGCTCAAGGGTATTTTTGTCTGGAAAAAATCGGTTATAATCTAAGGCAGAAAGGAGACCCCATGACCGACTACTACACATCCGGTGAATTCGCCAAGCGGGCCCACGTGTCCGTCAGAACGATCCGCTACTATGACCAGCAGAACCTCCTCAAGCCTTCAGCCAGAAGCAAGGGCGGGGCCAGACGCTACAGTGACGCTGACTTCGCCAAGCTTCAGCAGATCCTCCTGTTAAAGTACCTGGGCTTTTCCTTAGGGGAAATCCGCGGCCTGACCCTGGGGGCCAGTGACCGGCGCCGCCTCCTGGATTCCCTCCAGATCCAGCGCCGGCTGGTAGAAGAGCGGATTGAAGAAATGACCGCCGTTGAAGCCGCCATCGACTCAACCACCCAAACCCTGGAAGCTGGCAAGCCTGTTGACTGGAGCCGGATGCTGGAACTGCTTCACCGGTCAACCATGACCCAGAGCCTCAAGACCCAGTACCAGAACGCCACCAACATCTCTGCCCGGATTCGCCTGCACCGGGACTACTCCATGAACAAGGAGGGCTGGTTCCCCTGGCTTTTCCGCCAGCTGGACTTGACTCCTGGCTTAAAAGTCTTAGAGATCGGCTGCGGGAACGGTGAACTCTGGGCCACGAGCCACGACCGTCTGCCAGAGGACTGCCAGGTCATCTTGACCGACATTTCAGAAGGGATGCTGGCCGATGCCAAAAAGGAAATCGGCGAAGACAGCCGCTTTTCCTATGACCGTTGCGACGCTGCCCACTTGCCCTTTGCTGACGAAGAGTTTGACCTGGTCGTCGCCAACCACATGCTTTTTTACTGCGATGACATCCCCCAGGTCCTTAATGAAGTCCGCCGGGTTTTGAAAAAAGGTGGCCGCTTCTGCGCGTCAACTTACAGCAAGCGCCACATGCACGAAATCACTGACCTGGTCCAGGAGTTCAACTCCCAAATCGTCCTCTCTTCCGTCAACCTCTATGACCGCTTTGGCTTAGACAACGGGGAAGAGATCCTGGCTCCGTTTTTTGCCCAAGTGACCTGCCAGCGCTACGAGGACGCTATCGAATTAGGTGAAGCAGAACCCGTTATTTCTTATATCTTGTCCTGCCACGGCAACCAAAACGCCCTTCTCTTGGACCGCTACCAGGAATTCAAGCAATTCGTTGAAGACGAGGTCGCCGGGGGCTTCCACATTACTAAAGACGCCGGGACCTTTATCTGCCGCAAATAGCTGCCATTTTTTGAAAACGGCAGTTATTTTATTTTCCCTATTGAAGCTTACGTTACGTCATGTTTTATACTTTGAGTCAGCAAGAAAAATTGATTTGATTAGCTGAGCTTGGAGGTTCATTACATGAAAATTATCGTTACCGGCGGTGCCGGCTTTATCGGTTCCAACTTTGTCTTCTACATGATGAAGAAGCACCCAGACTACAAGATCATCTGCCTGGACAAGCTGACTTACGCGGGCAACCTGTCAACCCTGAAGGATGTCATGGACAAGCCAAACTTCCGCTTCGTCAAGCTGGACATCTGCGACCGCGAAGGCGTCTACAAGCTTTTTGAAGAAGAACACCCGGACGTTGTTGTTAACTTCGCCGCAGAAAGCCACGTTGACCGGTCAATTGAAAACCCGGAAATCTTCCTGCAAACCAACATCATCGGTACTTCCGTTTTGATGGACGCCTGCCGCAAGTACGGGATCAAGCGTTACCACCAAGTATCAACTGACGAAGTTTACGGCGACCTGCCACTGGACCGGCCAGACCTCTTCTTCCACGAAGACACGCCGCTGCACACTTCCAGCCCATACTCATCATCAAAGGCCAGCGCTGACCTTTTGGTCGGGGCTTACGGCAGAACTTACGGCCTGCCTGTAACTATTTCCCGTTGCTCAAACAACTACGGCCCTTACCAATTCCCGGAAAAGCTGATCCCATTGATGATCCAAAGAGCCTTGGACGACAAGCCTTTGCCAGTTTACGGTGAAGGTCAAAACGTCCGCGACTGGCTTTACGTTGAAGACCACTGCAAGGCCATCGACCTCATTTTGGAAAAGGGGACAGTTGGCGAAGTCTACAACATCGGTGGCCACAACGAAATGCACAACATCGACATCGTTAAGCTGATCTGTGACTACCTGGACAAGCCTTACTCCTTGATCGAATACGTTACTGACCGCAAGGGTCACGACCAACGTTACGCTATCGACCCAACCAAGATCCACGACGAACTTGGCTGGTTGCCGGAAACCATGTTCAAGGACGGTATTAAGAAGACCATCCAATGGTACCTGGACAACAAGGAATGGTGGGAAAACATCATCTCCGGTGACTACCAGAACTACTACCAGGAAATGTACGGCAAGAAGCAAGTTTTAGACGAAAAGTAAGAGGCAAGGAAGAGAAAAAATGAAGGGAATTATCTTAGCAGGTGGTTCAGGCACTCGTCTGTATCCATTAACCCTGGTTACCAGTAAGCAGCTTTTGCCTGTTTATGACAAGCCAATGATCTACTACCCGTTGTCAACCTTGATGCTGGCCGGGATCAAGGACATCTTGGTCATCTCCACGCCAACTGACACTCCGCGCTTTAAGGAACTTTTGGGCGACGGGTCACAATTTGGCGTCAAGCTCTCTTACAAGGTTCAGCCAAGTCCAGACGGCCTGGCTCAAGCCTTTACTTTGGGCGAAGACTTCATCAACGGTGAACCTTGCGCCATGGTTTTGGGCGACAACATCTTCTACGGCAACGGCTTTACTGACATGCTGGAAAACGCCGCCAAGGACGCGGAAGCTGGCCGGGCAACGGTTTTTGGCTACTACGTAAACGATCCGGAACGCTTCGGGGTTGTGGAATTTGACAAGGATGGCCACGCTATTTCCATCGAAGAAAAGCCAGCTCAGCCAAAGAGCAACTACGCCGTAACTGGTTTGTACTTCTACCCAGCTGGCGTGAGCGAAAGAGCTGCCCAGGTTAAGCCAAGTGCCCGCGGGGAAGTGGAAATCACTTCTTTGAACGAGATGTACTTGAACGACAACACCCTGGACGTTCAGCTTTTGGGCCGGGGCTACGCCTGGCTGGATACCGGGACGATGCAGAGCCTGGTTGATGCCTCCAACTTTGTTAAGATGGTAGAAGAACGGACTGGGGTAAGCATCTCAGCCCCAGAAGAAATTGCCTACGTGCACGGCTGGATTGACGAAGACAAGTTGATGGAAGCTGCCAAGCACTACGGCAAGAGCCCTTACGGCCAACACCTCAAGGCAGTGGCTGAAGGCAAGCTGAAGTATTAATTTTTTAGAAAGAAGAGTCAGAAAAAATGGGTCAAATCAAAGTTGAAAAGAATGTCGGCGGTATTGAAGGTTTGGCAGTGATTACGCCAGCAGTTCACGGGGATGACCGTGGCTACTTCATGGAAACCTACAACGAAAACGACATGAAGGAAGCTGGTTTTGACATCAACTTCGTCCAAGACAACCAATCAAGCTCAACCAAGGGCGTTTTGCGGGGCCTGCACTTCCAAAAGCACTTCCCGCAATGCAAGCTGGTCCGGGCCGTGCGTGGGGATGTCTTCGACGTTGCCGTTGACCTGAGAAGCGACTCCAAGACCTACGGCAAGTGGTACGGGGTGGAACTGACCGCTGAAAACAAGAAGCAGTTCTTGATTCCAGAAGGTTTCGCCCACGGCTTCCTGGTTTTGAGCGACGTGGCTGAATTCTGCTACAAGGTTAACGACTTCTGGCACCCAAACGATGAAGGCGGCATGGCTTGGAACGACCCTGAAATCGGGATTGAATGGCCGCAATTGGTTGGCGAATACCCGGGCTCAGCTGATGCTAGCGGCTACGCTTTGGAAGACGGTACTAAGCTGACTTTGTCCGACAGGGACCAAAAGTGGCTGGGCCTCAAGGACACTTTCAAGTTTTAATTAGGAGGAAAAAATGAAGGTTTTCGTAACTGGCGTCAATGGTCAACTTGGCCACGACGTGATGAACGAACTGGCTAAGCGCGGCTACGAAGGCGTTGGCAGCGACTTGGCTCCGGAATACAGCGGGATCGCTGATGGCTCAGCTGTCACTACTGCTCCTTACGTTTCCTTGGATATTACCGACGCGGAAGGCGTAAAGCAGGCCATCACTGAAGTTAACCCTGACGTGATCGTTCACTGCGCTGCCTGGACTGCGGTTGACCTGGCTGAAGACGACGACAAGGTTGCGGCTGTCCGCAAGGTTAACACCAATGGTACTCAAAACATCGCCAATGTAGCCAAGGAATTAGACGTGCCAATGGTTTACATCTCCACTGACTACGTCTTCGATGGCCAGGGCACTACTCCATGGGACCCGGACTTCAAGGGCTACAAGCCAATGAACGTTTACGGGGAAACCAAGCTGGGCGGGGAACTTGCCGTATCTGAAACTTTGGACAAGTACTTCATCGTCCGGATCGCCTGGGTCTTCGGCTTGAACGGGAAGAACTTCATCAAGACCATGCTTAACGTGGGTAAGACTCATGATGAAGTCAAGGTGGTCAGCGACCAAATCGGTACGCCAACTTACACTTTGGACTTGGCCCGGCTTTTGGTCGACATGATCGAAACTGACAAGTACGGCTACTACCACGCAACTAACGCGGAATTGCCAGAAACTGCCAGCGGCTATGATGAAAACGGCACGAAGACCGGCTACATCAGCTGGTACGATTTCACCAAGGAAATCTACCGCCAGGCCGGCTACAAGACCAAGGTAACTCCGGTTACCACGGAAGAATACGGCCTCTCCAAGGCTGTACGGCCATTCAACTCACGTTTGGACAAGAGCAAGCTGGAAAAGAACGGCTTCAAGCCTCTGCCAACTTGGCCAGACGCCGTGCACCGCTACTTGGAAGCCTTGAAGGCTGACGGCTTCTTTGACTAAGCAATTTTTAAGAGCACTGGATGTGAAATCCGGTGCTTTTTTGCTTGTTTTTAGGCATATCCACCTATTCATAGTAATCATCCAAGCGGCACTAAAATAGAGCAAGCCATAGGACTAAACAGGCAAAATATGATATTATAGGTGATAAGGTAGATAGCGCCGAGCGCACCATGCACTAAGTATGATGTTGCTAAAAGATATAAACGCCCTCTTGGAATATGCTCTCAATTTCCAAGGGGGTTTTCGTTTGCCCAAAAATCGGCCAAAAACTTTTGTGGCAAGATCTTCTTCTAGAAAGGCGCTAGCGGTGGCATCAAAACGCCAACAGTTGCTGAAACCATCAATGACAAATACCTGCCTGCAGCCGTTAGGCCTTAGCGTTGCTGACTTGGCGCAAGCCATCCATGTGCCGGCTGCAAGAATCAAGGATATCTTGCACGGCAGCCAGGAAATCACTGCTGACATTTCACTCAGATTGGCCAAGTTCTTCGGCGTGTCAGATGCTTACTTCCTTAATCTGCAAAGTGACATTGACTTGCGGGATGCCAAGAAGCATCTTAGCCGTGACTTGTCAGCAATTAAGCCTTTTACAGAGGTACAGGCCAAAAATAAGTAATCTCTTAACTAATTTCTTGATCCAGATCAAGGCCCCGCGCATCTATTCAAGCTACAATAGCCTTATCTAAATAGATGAGGTGACCAAGATGAACGAAAAAGAAGATTTGAAAGACCGGCTGACGCCAATGCAGTACGCCGTGACCCAAAACGCGGCAACTGAACCGCCTTATACAGGTGAGTACGACAACTTCTTCGAAAAAGGGATCTATGTCGACGTGGTCAGTGGGGAAGCCCTCTTTTCCTCTTTGGACAAGTACGATTCCGGTTGCGGCTGGCCAGCCTTCACCAAGCCTCTGGTTAAGCTGACCCAGCGCCGGGACCAGTCCTTTGGCATGGAAAGAACCGAAGTCCGCAGCCGCCAGGCTGACTCCCACCTGGGCCACGTCTTCACCGACGGTCCTTTGGACAAGGGCGGCCTGCGCTACTGCATCAACTCTGCTGCCCTCAAGTTCATCCCTTACGACCAGCTGGAAGAAGCGGGTTACGGCGAATACCGGCAGCTTTTCGAATAAACGAAAAAACTGACGACTTCCTTGCTTTGGAAATCGCCAGTTTTCTTGTTTTCTAACCTAAAATTGCCTTGTCGCTGGCGAATTCCTCGCCGGATACGACTTCAAATTGGTGGAGCAATTTCTCCACTGTCAGTTTCTTTTTTTCTTCGCCCTTGATGTCCAAAACAACCTTGCCGTCGTTCATCATAATCAAGCGGTTGCCGTGGGCAATGGCATCCCTCATGTTGTGAGTCACCATAATCGTGGTCAGCTTGCCTTCTGCGACGATCCGGTCGGTCGACTTCAAGACCTTCTCCGCCGTCTTCGGGTCCAGTGCCGCCGTGTGTTCATCCAAGAGAAGAACTTTCGGCTTGACCAGAGTTGCCATTAGCAAGATCAAAGCCTGTCTCTGCCCGCCGGACAGAAGACCTACTTTAGCAGCAGTCAACCGGTCTTCCAGACCCAGGTTGAGCACCTTCAGCTTTTCCTTGTATTCAGCGCAGAACCTCATCTAGCACTTCTTTAGTGTAGCGACGTTGATTGGAGGCAGTTCTAAGCGGCGTAATCAGTCCTTCAGCTTCCCAATTGCGGAGAGTTGACTTGGCAACGTTAAGATACTCAGCTGCTTTTGATATGGACATGTATTCGCTCATCGTTTCTTCCTTCCAATCTTTTGATACCGGCATTATATCATGAATTGGTAAGAAATATTACTATTTAGTACTGGATGAAATTAATACTTTTTAACAGTCACAACCGTTTTGGTAAGTGTCAGTCACGCTGGTGTCATCCTTGTCACCGGTGTAAGAGAGCTTGTGGGTGACCGTGTAGTTGACGTAAGTCTTGCCGTTGCCGGCTGGGCTGGTGGACAGGACGCTGACGACTTCGCTGTAATTAGCGACTGAGTCAGAGTCGTCCCAGTTGTCGTGCAGCTTCTTGATGCTGAGGTAGCCGGTATTGCTGCTGCCGTTGACCCAGTCTTTGCTGTCATTATCATCCCAGATGTCCTGGAGAAGGTCTTCAGCATCTTCGCTGTTGGCCTTGGTCTGGGTTGGCCTTGTAGTATTCCTGGAGAGGCTGCACGATTTGCTTATCCTTGGCATAGTATGCCTTGCCATAGCCGTAGCCGGCCAAAAGGACCAGCAAGACAGCCGCGGCGATCAAGATTTGCTTCTTCCACTTCCGGACCTGCTTGAGGTCGGCCCGCCTTTTGCCTGTTTTAGCTGGCTTAACGGGTTGAACTTGCTGAGTTGGCTAGCTTGATTGTGCCGGCTTAACTAACTTTACCCCGCAATTGGCGCAGAAAGTAGCATTGGCCTGGTTTTTGGCGCCGCAGTTAGCGCAGTAGATCATTTTTACTTCCCCCTTTTTGATAAAAACTCTGTATGCTCAACTGGCAAAAAATGCTCTCAAGCCCAGTATTGCATAGAAAAATACAATTTTAGGCAAAAGAAAAGGAGCTCAAGAGCTCCTGAAATTCCATATTTGACTACGCCCGCTTCTTTCTGGCTTGGGTGAAGTAAACCAGCAGGTAAGCCGTTACCTCAATTACCGAAATGAAAAAGGTTACCGGCCAGTTGGTGATGTAGCCCAGGCACAGCCCGGCCCAGACCCCCAACAGGGCCAGGCCGACCGACCAGGCCAGCATGCTCGGAATCGACTTGCCCAAATAACGGGCCGTTGATGACGGCATGGTCAAAAGGACAAAGACCAGCATGGACCCGACCACCTGGGAGCCGATGGAAACCGCCATGGCCAAAGCCACCAGGAAGACCACCCCGACAAAGCCGGTATTGATGTGGTGGGCCGCTGCCCCGATATGGTCAAAGGAATCATAGTTTAGGGGCCGCTGGATGGCAAAAATGATCAATAAGACAACCACTGACAGGCCGACCAGCTGATAGACGCTGGATCTGGACACCCCGATAATGGATCCGAACAAAATGTTGGTCGCGTAGCTGCTGGCTGAGCTGGACAGGGACAAAAAGAGGATCCCCAGGCCGACGAAGAAGGCGGAAATCGCGGAAATCGACGACTCCTTCTGCTCAGTCTGCATGGACAATTCCCCGACCCCGATTGAACCCAGGAGGGCAAAAATCAGCATCCCCGTCAAAGGCTTCAGTCCCATCAAAATGGCAAAAGCCGCCCCGGCAAAGCCGATTTCCGACAGGGTGTGGGCCAGGAAACTGAAATTGCGGGCCACGACATAGACGCCCACCACCCCGCAGGTAATCGCGATAAAGGTGGCCGCCCAAAAAGCATTGCGCATGAATTCGTAGGCAAACATCAGTTGAAACTCTCCTTAAAATCTTCCATCTTCCCCTGGCTGACCGTCCCGTCGCTTAAGTAAAGATAGTCCTTCATATAGCGCTTGGCCAAAGGAATGTCGTGGGTGACGAACAAGACCGTCATCTTGTGTTCATGGTTGAGGTGGGCGATTAGGCTCATCAATTCTTCCTTGGCCTTAGGGTCCAGGCTGGCCGTGGCTTCATCCAAAATGATGAAGTTCGGCTGGTCCAAGAGGGCCTGGGCCAGGTAGGCCCGCTGCTTCTGCCCGCCGGAAGCCTCCCCCATCCTGGTGTCCGCCAGGCCTTTCAAGTGGGTCTCCTGCAAAATATGGTTGACCTGGTCCTTAACCTTCTGGCTCTTCCAAAAAGGCGTGTTTAATTCGATAAAAGACTTGATCGACAAGGGATAGTCCGGGTCGATATTGCGGAACTGGGGCACATAGCCCACCTTTACGTCGTCAGCCAGCTCAAAATAGCCGTGGCTGGGGCTCAGCATCCCTATCAGTATTCTGACCAGGGTGGTCTTCCCGGCCCCGTTAGGGCCCAAAAGAGCCGTCATGGACCCGGTCTCCAGGCTGAAATTGAGCTTTTTAAAAATCTCCTGGTCGTCGAACTTCATGCTCAAGTTCACGACCTGCAAAGCTTTACTCATTTACTTACCTCTAGTCTCAGTATCTCTATAGCTTCTTCAGCAAGTCCAGGACCCTGTCCTGGACGGCACTTTCATCGCTTGAGCCGATGATCCCGTTAGCCGCCCGCTTGGCTTCCGGCAAAGCCGTAGCTGTCGCGTAGCTCTGGCCCACGTATTGCAGCATGGCCACGTCGTTGCCCCCGTCGCCGAAGGCCACCATTTCGTCAGCCGGAATCCCGTAGCGCTTGCCCAAAAGCTTGAGGCCTACCGCCTTGTTCATGCCCAGCTTGCTGATGTCAACGGCTGAGTCGCTGCCGGCCACCATATCCAGGCTCGGGAATTCCCGCTTGAGCTGCTGGGCAAAGGCTGATGATTCCCCTTCCCCGGTCGCCACAGTGAACTTGAAGATCCGGTCCTTGACGCTTTCGTAGTCGTCCACTGCTTTCAGTTCCTGGTAAAAAAGGTGGAGGTAGTTGTAAAACTCTTCCCCGTAGCTCTGCAAGGTGTAGGCGCTATTCACCCCGGCCAAGACAGTCGGGTGGTCCTGGCCGTACTTTTCCTTGATCTCGTGGATCGTGGCCAGTTCATCGCTGTTTAAGTCCACGATGTTGAGGATTTCCCGCCCCTTCAAGACATAGGCCCCGTTTTCAGCCACGAAGTAGAGCTGGCTGAGGTATTCTTTTGGAAAACGGGTAACCAGGTTTTCATACTGGTTGCCGCTGGCGATGACGAACTTGACCCCCTTTTCCCTGGCCAGGTCCATGATTTGCTTGAACTTGTCCAGGTCGTACTCCTTCTTGGAGTTGAGCCAGGTACCATCCATGTCGGTCGCGATTAACTTGATCATCTTTTCTGCTCCATTCTCGTAATAAATCGTCTCATTTTTCAGTAAGTATAAAACTTTTGCTTTCTTTTGCTTTTTCCACTATCTATCTTACAGAATTTTGCCCGCTATTACTTGCTTTTTGTCCGCATTTAAAAAATCTGTAACAGTAAAATATAACAAATCTTCCAGGAGAATGCCAGTATTTTTTCTAAAAAGGAAATTTAGGGCTAAACACAAAAACAGGAGGGACTTAATTCCCTCCTGTTTTGCATTTTAACTTATTTGTTTACTTTTCAATTGGTTTCTTCCAGAAGCCCATCATCAAAGCAGCCACGATTGAGCCGACAGCTACGGCGCCCAAGTAGCCCAGCCAGTTGCTGGACAAAGCAATAACCCAGAAACCACCGTGAGGTGCTGGCACGCCGACGTGCCACAGACCTACCAGGGCCCCGCCGACAGCACTGCCGACGATTGATGAAACGATAACGTGCAGCGGGTCAGCACTGGCGAATGGGATAGCCCCTTCAGTGATGAAGGAGAAGCCCAGGATCCAGTTGGAAACACCGGCCCGGCGTTCATCTTCAGTAAACTTGTTCTTGAAGAAAGTAGTCGCGATAGCAGTCGCGAATGGTGCTACCATACCACCAACCATAACGGCAGCCATCAAGATAGCTGAGGTCTTGGAAGTCGGGTCGTTGGCGAAGGCACCTGAAGCGAAGACGTAAGCGGCCTTGTTGAAAGGACCACCCATGTCGATACTCATCATGCCGGCCAGGATCGTGGTCAAGAGAACCAGGTTGCCAGTGCCCATGCCGTTCAAGAAGTTGGTGATAACCCCGTTCAAGGCACCGAAGACCGGGTTGATGATGTAGTACATGATCAAGGCTACGAAGAGCAGACCAAAGATTGGGTAGAGCAACATTGGCTTCATACCTTCAACGTTCTTCGGCAGCTTAGCGAAGAGCTTCTTGAGGCCCAAGATCAGGTAACCGGCGATGAAACCGATGGCAATCCCGCCCAAGAAGCCGGCAGGTGAAGCAGCCTTGGCGTTGGCGTTAACAGCGTAAGAGCCACCCAAGGAAGAGTTGGCGATTGAGGCCATGAAACCACCGACGAAACCTGGCATCAAGGCTGGCAGGTCACCGATTGATTCAGCGATGTAGCCGGCCAGAACCGGAACCATGAAGGCGAAGGCCAGGTTACCAGCACTGTTCAAGAAGATGAAGGCCGGGCTCTTGGCGCCACCCATGTATTGTTCAACCAGGAAGGAGATGGCCATCAAGATACCGCCACCGATAACGAACGGAAGCATGTGGGAAATACCGCTCATCAAGTGCCGGTAGATGGTTGACCATACGCTGCCGTCGCTTGCAGCTGAGCTTTCACTGGCTTCACCAGCTTCTGCATGGTAAACGCTGCCCTTGCCGGACAGGATCTCGTCAATCAGTTGGTCTGGCTTGTTGATCCCGTCAACAACCGGGTGCTTGACCAGTTGCTTGCCGTCAAAGCGGGCCATCTTGACCTGCTTGTCGGAAGCGATGATAACACCCTTAGCCCGCTTGATTTCGTCAGCAGTCAGTTCGTGCTTAACGCCTTCTGAACCGTTGGTTTCAATCCGGACTTCAACGCCGCGCTTTTCACCGGCCTTGATCAGGGCTTCTTCAGCCATGTAAGTGTGGGCGATCCCGTTGATGCAGGCAGTAACGCCGACGATCAATGGCTTTTCGTCACTAGCTGCCTTAGCTTCCGCTTCCTTCTTAGCGGCCAGCTTGGCTTCGCGTTCAGCGTCTTCCTTGTCCTTGTCAGCTTCTGCCTGGCTGAAGAGGTCGATAACTTCGTCAGCCGTCTTAGCTGCCTTCAGCTTTTCAACCAGGTCAGGGTTGATCAAGAGGCTGCTCAGCTTAGCCAGGGCTTGCAAGTGGGTGTTGTCCGCACCGGCTGGGGCAGTGATCATGAAGAAGAGGTGGACTGGCTGCTGGTCTAATGAGTCGTAGTCCACGCCCTTTTCACTCTTGGCAAAAAGCACCCGGGCCTTGTTAATGTATTCGTTTCTGGCGTGAGGCATGGCAATCCCGCCGCCGATCCCGGTAGTGGATTCCTTTTCCCGGGCCCAGATAGATTCAACGAACTTTTCCTTGTTGTTGACGATACCCGTAGCTACTTCCAAGTCGGCCATTTCGTTGATGGCTTCATCCTTGGTGGTAGCCTGCAAATCCATAATCATGGACTCTGGGTTCAAAATATCTTTAATCCGCATCTCGTTTTCCTCAGTTACTAAAAAATACTCTGTTACTTCTTATTCCCTTTATTCAACGACGTCAATCTTGATTTGCGGCAATACGGCGTCGATTTGACTCTTGATCGCGATGTCTTCAGTGAAAGCCGTTGCCCCGCCGCAGGCGCTGCCGACCCGGAGGCCTTCAGCCGCGTCGTGCTTTTCAAACCAGGTGCCGACGAAACCGGCAATCATGGAGTCCCCGGCGCCAACTGAGTTGACCGCCGTGCCCGTGGCCGCGTTGGCGTGGTAGACGTGGTCAGCAGTTACCAGGTAAGCACCTTCGCCAGCCATGGAGATCATGACGTTTTGCGCGCCCAGCTTCTGCAGCTTCTTGGCTGCTTCCAGCATGTCGGCAGTTGATGAGAAGCTGGTGTCAAAGAGGTCAGCCAGTTCGTGGTGGTTTGGCTTGATAACCAATGGATTGAACTTCAAAGTACGCAGCAGGGCTTCGCCAGTCGTGTCAACGACGAATTCCGCCCCCTTTTCCCGGATCAGCGGCAAAAGGCTTTCGTAGAAGTCAGTTGGCAGGCTTGGAGCCAGGCTGCCGCTCAAAACAACGACATCACCTGCTTCCAGGTCGTCCAGGCGGGACTTGAAGGCTGCGACTTCCTGGTCGGTAATGTCCGGGCCAGCCGCGTTGATTTCAGTTTCTTCCTGGGCGTGGATCTTAACGTTCACCCGGGTGTCGTCGCTGATTCTTACGAAGTCGCTGCTGATCTTCTTGACGTTCAATTGGCGGATCAATTCTTCGCCGGTAAAGCCGCCGACAAAGCCCCAGGCAGTGTTGTCCACGCCTAATTGGTTAAGAATCTGGGAAACGTTGATCCCCTTGCCCCCAGCTAAGAACTGGGTGTCGCTTGACCGGTTGGTCTCCCCGTCCTTGACTTCTGGCAGTTGCAGAACGTAGTCCAAAGCTGGGTTGACAGTCACGGTGTAAATCATTATTTAGCCTCCTCAAGTTGAATATTTACTGGCAATTTCTCCCGGTCGCCAGCCTCCAGGCGGCTGATGATGGTCACCTGGTCGGTCTTGGCGAATTCGGCAAAAGTTACCGCGTTAAATTTGCTGCGGTCGATTAAAACGAAAGCCTGCTGGCTTTGCTGGATAGCCGCCCTTTTCACGGCAGCTTCCTCAGTGTCCGGCGTGGTTAAAAAGCCGGACGGGCTCAGGGCGTTGGCCCCAATGAAAGCCGCGTTGAAGTTCAGCTCCTGCAGGCGGGAGACAGTGGTCGCGCCAATGGCCGCGTGGGTCTGCCGCTTGACATGGCCGCCTAAAAGGCAGCAATCAATTCCAGCGTCAGTCAAGGCCAGGGCCGTTTCCAGCCCGTTGGTCACCACGTGCAGGCCGCTGATCTCTTTTAAAAAGGGAACCATTTCGTAAACGGTCGTCCCCGCGTCTAAAAAGAGATAGTCGTGCGGGTGGACCTTCCTGGCGGCCAGGCGGGCAATAGCCAGCTTGTCATCCTTGTTCAGATTGAAGCGGATCTGCTGGGCCACATCCTGGCCAAAAGTCTGCAGGCTCTGCGCTCCGCCGTGGACCCGTTTAATCAGGCCCCGGTCTTCCATTTCACTCAGATCGCGTCTGATCGTCGACTCGGATGTCGAGGTCAAGCGGCAAAGTTCCGTTACGCGGCAAATCTGATGTTCGTCTACATAATGGGCAATCATTTGTTGCCGCTCTTCCGTCAGCATCTTTATCTTACCTCGTTATCTATTGTGAAGGCTTTCTCAGTCAAAAGCAATCATTTTCCGTCAAAAATGAGCGATTTTCCTAAAGAATTGACTGCTTTTGACTGAAACATACTTAAAATTAGCCAGGCAAGCAAAAAAGGCCAGGAAACCCTGGTCTTTTATTTAGTCATATAGATATTTCTGGCAGGCCTGGCGGGGATCTTGCCCGTTTCTGATCGCCAGAGCCAGTTCGATCGACACGTCAGCGATGATCGACTGGGGGTCGATAACCTGGTAGGGGTGGTCCGGCGCCTGCTCCTGGGCTAAGGAAAGTTCCGTGCAACCCAGCAGGATCACGTCGCAGCCATATTCGTCGTGCATCTTGCGGAGGATCTCATGGTAGAGTTCCTTGTCGACGATCCCCTTCTCCTTGACGTCCCGGTAGATCAATTCCGTCACCATCGGCTGGATCTCGGGGCCGCCGAATTCGACTTCCCGGCCCACCCGGTGGATCTCGTCTTCATAAAGATGGTCGTAAATTGACCCTTCAGTCGCGATCAAGCCGATCTTGGGACTGTTTGGGAACTGGTCGACATATTGGTGCACGGCAATCCGCATCATGTGCAGGAAGGGAATGTCGGTCAAGGCCGCCAGGTCGTCATAAAAGTAGTGGGCCGTGTTGCAAGGCATGACCATGAAGTCCGGCCCCAGCTTGGCCTGGCCTAAAACATCTTCTTTAAGCGCATTGAAAAAATTCGGCTGGCTGTGGTCCTTGATGTAGGCCGTCCGGTCTGGCACCTGGGCATCATTGACCAGGATGTAGTTCAAGTAGTCCTGGTCCTTACTGATCTTGACCCGGTGGTTGATCAAGCGGACATAGCTTTCGGTCGCAATGGTCCCCATCCCGCCAATAATGCTAAAGAAATGCTTCACTAAATATCAATCCTTACTTTTCTAATTCCTGGACCACCTGCCGGGCGATAACAATATCGCCGGCATATGGGGTGTCTACCCCGCGGATCTTCTGGAAGGCGTCAGCCCCCTTGCCGCAGAGCAGGACCACGTCGTCCGGGCCAGCTTCGGAAATGGCTTCCTTGATGGCCTTCTCCCGGTCCAGTTCGATAACCGTTTCACACTTGGAGTGGTCGATCCCGGCATCGATTTCCTCGCAGATGTCCTGGGCATTTTCAAAGCCAGGGTCGTCCGTGGTCAGGTAGGCCTTGTCAGCTTCCGCCGTCAAGCTTTCACTGAAGCCCGGCCGGCGGGAAATTCCCTTGTCCCCAGGCGCACCGACCACGACGATAACCCGGGGGTTGGTGAATTCCCGGCGCATGAACCGCATCAAGGCCAGCATGGAGGCCTTGTTGTGGGCATAGTCTACCACAATCAAGCCGTGCTTTTGGGTCGTGACGGTTTCCATCCGGCCTGGGATGGTCACGTGCCGGATCCCCTTGGCGCAGTCTTCATAGCTCATCCCGGCCAGGCCAGCCCCGATGATGGCGCCGGTAGCGTTGGTTTCGTTGAAGTCGCCGATCATCTGCAGAGTGTATTCACCAGAGATTGGCAGCTTGTGGGCCTTGCTTGAAGCCGTAGTCAAGGTGAACTTGGTTTCAGCCAGGTCAGTTTCCACGGACTTGTAGCGGAAGTCGATCGGCTTCTTCAGATCCGGATTTTCAAAGCCGTCCCGGGCAAACAGGTAGATGCTGTCCGGGTTGGTCGTGGTCGTTGCTGCCGCGTAAACATCAGCGAAACGGTCGGTTTCCGCGTTGATGATGCACTTGCGGGAGTTAACCAAAAGCTGCAGCTTGCAGTGGAGGTAGTCCTCAAAGTTCGGGTGCTCGTTGACCCCGATGTGGTCCGGGGTGATGTTCAGGAAGAAGCCCAGGTCGTAGGTCAGGCCAAAGACCCGGTTCTTCTTGTAGGCTTGGGATGACACTTCCATAACCATGTGGGTCATGCCGTTGTCAACTGCCCGCCGCATGTCTCTGAACAAGTCCAGTGATTCCGGCGTGGTCAGGCTGGACTTGAAGGTGTCTTCCGGAGCCGGCCCGAGGATGTTGTCGACTGAGGACAAAAGAGCAGTCCGGCCCCCGTTGAGCTGGTCCAGCATCCCCTTTAAGAAGTAGGCGGAAGTGGTCTTGCCCTTGGTCCCGGTAAAGCCAACCAGGAAGAGGTCGTCTTGCGGGAAGCGGTAGAAGGCAGCTGACAAAAGGGCCATCGCCTTGGACACGTTGCGGACGATCAAGGCGTGCATCCCCGTGCCTTCCGGGGATGGCTGCTCAGCCACGTAGGCAATTGCCCCGTTTTCCTTGGCCATGGTCAAGTAGGTTGGCCGGAAGCCCGCCCCCTTGCAGAAGAAGAGGCTGTTGTTCTGGACATCGCGTGAGTCATAAGAAACAGCCTCCATTCTGGTCTGGACAGTGTCCTGGACGGCACTAGACTTGAGCAGGTGGTGTTCTTTTAAGATTAAAATACAAGTGTTTAATGAGATGTTCATTTTTACTCCTCACTGTCAATTAAGTTTCAGTTCAAATTATACCACAGGTCTAAGATTTGCCTGGGGATCCCGGGGCAAGAGAATGATGAAACTGGTCCAATCCTTGTTTGATTCACAGCGGATCGTCCCCCCGTGCAGCTCGACGCCCCCCTGGACGATGGACAGGCCTAAGCCCGTGCCCCCGGTCTTGGTATTGCGCGAGCTTTCCACCCGGTAGAAGCGGTCAAAAATCTTCTTCAATTTGTCCTTGGGAATCGGTTCCCCGTTATTCTCAACCCGCAGCTCAACCTGCTCGTGGTTGATCAGGTTGGCCACCAGGTTGATCCGGCTGGCCCCAGCCGCGTACTTTAAGGCATTGGAGATCAAGTTGTTGTAGACCCGGACCAGCTTTTCCACGTCGGCGTTGACGATCAAGTCATCCGGCCGGGCCTTGACGCTAAAGGCAATGCCCTTCTTCTCCGCTTCCAGCTCAAAGCCGGCCGCCACCTGCTCCATCATGCCCTTGATATTGATCGGGGTCACGTTCAGCTTGGTCTTGGTCGACTTCAAGGTGGTGTACTCGAAAAGGTCATTGGCCAGGGACTTCATCTGCTCAGCCTTGTCATAGGCGATATTGATGTACTTGAGCATGTCCTCCTGGCTGGTCACGGCCCCGTTCTTCAGCAGGCCCAGGTAGCCGATGATGCTGGTCAAAGGGGTCCGGATATCGTGGGAAACATTGGTGATCAGTTCGTCTTTCGACTGCTCGATCGCCTTTTCTTCATTGATCGCCCCCACGGTTGAGTCGACCAGGGAGTTGATCGAATCGATCACCTTCTGCATGTCGTTGTTGACGCTGAAGGAAATCCGGTGGTCAAAGTGGCCGTTGGCAATATAGTGCAATTCGGAAATGATGTGCCGCAGCTGCATTTGGTGGTAGCGGCGGATTAAGCGCCAGTACAAGACGATGACGTCAGCGATCCCCATCAAAATGATCCCGATTCTTTCCCAGGACCAGATATGGTAGCCCGGCCCGATCGTCATGGTTTTTTTCAAAAAATAAATGCCGTTGACCAGGCTCTTGTCCTGCAGGACCGCCAAATGGTAGAGGATGATGACGGACATGTTCAAGAGCAGCATGATGATGACCGTCACCACGCCTTCGGCAAAAAGCTCGCTCTTCTCAGCCGCGGTCAGCTTGACCCGGGGCCGCTTGCCCTGGACGACTTGTTTTTCTTTGTCTTGCTTAGGCTTCAACCTTGTAACCTACACCCCACACAGTCTTGATGACTTCTTCGCCGTCGGTGGCCTTCTGGATCTTGTCCCGCAAGTGGGAAACGTGAACCATGACCGTCTTGGCGCTGACAATGGACTCTTGCTGCCAAACCCGCTCGAAGATCTCATCAGCTGAGAAGACCCGGTTGGGGTGGCTAGCCAAAAGGTAAAGAATGCCGAATTCCAGGGCTGTCAGCTGGATTTCCTTGCCTTCAACCGTCTTGACCTCATGGGAGTCCTTGTTGATGATCAAAGGCCCGACTTCCAAAACGTCAGGCTGCTCTTCTTTGACCTGCTTGCGGCTGCGGCGCAAAAGGGACCGGACCCGGGCCATGACTTCCAGGGGGTTGAAAGGCTTGGACACGTAGTCGTCGGCCCCGGTGATCAAGCCCTGGATCTTGTCCATGTCGCCGGTCTTGGCGCTGACGATGATGATCGGAATGTCAGAATCCTTGCGAACTTCCTTGACCACATCGATGCCTGACAGGTTCGGCATCATCACGTCCAGAATCATCAAGGCGATATCTGGCGTGGTTGAGAGCTTGGTCAAAGCTTCCTTGCCATTGTAGGCGGCAATCGGCTCATAGCCTTCGTTCTTCAAATAAATGCTTAAGAGTTCCACGATTTCGTGGTCATCATCGACAACGAGAATTTTCATTTGCAAAACCTCTTCTATTCCAAACTTATCTATCCTATATTGTACCTTTTATTTTAACCAATATACCAAAAAGAGCGTACTTTGACGTACGCTCTGACTTGGATTTTAGTAAAAAATAAGATTCGCTCTTATTGGATTTCTTTTTTGCCGGTGTAGAGCTCGTAGTAGTAGCCCTGCTTGGCCAGAAGCTGGTCGTGGTTGCCGGCTTCCAGTATCCGGCCGTGGTCTAGGACTATGATCAAGTCGGAGTTGACGATGGTGGACAGACGGTGGGCAATGACGAAGCTGGTACGGCCAGCCAAAAGGTTGTCCATCCCGGCTTGCACCAGGCGCTCAGTCCGGGTGTCGATGGAACTGG